>ERZ808252.115-NODE-115-length-87091-cov-9.794487_pt1 | contig 87091 bp, 91 predicted proteins | sample MGYA00521242_ERZ808252 | MGnify/ENA primary metagenome ERZ808252 (study PRJEB31516, sample SAMN03275581) | gut metagenome | biome: mammalia-associated habitat; material: feces | host: Papio cynocephalus | place: Kenya | collected 2012-08-07 ... | reverse complement strand
TTATCTGGATAAAAGTGAGGGGAATGTTGAGAGAGCTTTGTGTTATTTCGGATGTGGAGAAGGAGGGAGCAAAAAGAGAAAGACATATTGTAGAACTGGTCAGGAGATTTATATTCTATATAAAAAGTATAAGACCGTATTTGAGCAAGAAGAGTTCAACAACCTTATTCTAAATGAGCTTAATGACAGAAAGTCTGAATTAGATAGTCTTATTACTCTTAGCGAAAGCGCAAATAGCAAAATGAGGGCTTATTATAAAACTAGAATCAAGAACGTTGAAGCAGAAATTTCAGAACTTGAAAAAATGTTAGGATAAGGTATTGACAAAAGCCGTGGAGTGTGCTATAATACTTATAGATGAAACGAAAAGGAGAATTTAATATGTATACTTTGTTTATGTGTTTTGTGGCACTCGCTGTAATGAAGGTTATTTTTGGGAAGAGGTGAATTATGGAGTTTCTTATTGGAGTTTTTATTCTGTCAGCAGTTTTGTACTGCTTGTTTGATGAAAAAGATGATTGGGGAGGATGGAAATGATTAGCCGTAAAGCATTCGTAAAAGTAATGGAAGCAATTACAAAGCATGATGACTTTGAGATTGCTATCAATGATGTCTTTAAGAAATTTGGCGATGATTCTACCATTATGAGTTGTGGTCTTGAGAACGCAATTATGTATGTCGTTCAGGAGCAGTTTGATGACTTAGAGGATGATTGGCTTGGATATCTGTGTTACGAGCGTAATTATCTTCGTGACTATGAACCGGATGATATTACTCTTACAGATGGTTCACATCCAAAAATTGAAAATTGGAATGATGTGTACGATTTCCTTGTCCAGTGCATGAGCGAACATAAGGTCAGAAAGTAATGGTGATAACGCATGGGTTTGAAAATGTTGATGGATGTGCAAAAGCCTGTGCGTCTACCAAGACAAGAAGTTATTGACAGATTGTATAAGGAATTTACTGTATATCAAATCAATGATATGATTAACAGCAAGAATAAACCTGAGACTGATTATCGAAAGCTATGTAGGTCTATTGTGTCATATTATGATGCTCATGGATATGTTTCTGAGAAGCAAAAGCTATGTCTATGTAGATATACAGCATACAATTTCTTGGAACCGGAAGATTTTTCAAAAATAATTTCAAAAAACTCTTGACAAATAATTTTTTCTGAGTATAATATTATATAGAAACCAATCCCGACTGGTTCCTGAAACAAATCTTTTATCAACAAATTTAAGGAGAAAATAAAATGGTTACTAAGATTTTTAACAAGACTACGGTTGCTGACGGTTCTACTGAGCGCCTGACTGTTCACACTATCATCGGTGAGTTTGAAGTTCCCGGTAAGCGTATTACTTGCCATGTGCGTCCTCACGACAATGATAAGTATGATGCAGAATTTGGTAAGGCTATGGCGAAGAAGAAGTTTAACATTCTCGCTACTGATGACCGTATTGGTCAGCACATGACCGTAGCGAAGAATCTTCGTGCAATCGCTAAGAATCTGCTGGACGTTGCTGATAAGGAAGAGCATATTGCAGATGAAATGTGTGGCAAGCTCGAAGATATGAAGTGCAGTCGCGATTATTTCATTGAGAATCATTTCAAGGAGAACAATTAATGGAAGAAAAGAAGATTAACATGATTGAGCCTGTTGAAAATAACAAGCCTGTGCGTGAGAAGTATATGATGTTTCAGTGCGTAGACTGTGGCGGTTGGTTCCCTATTAAGGAATCAAAGGTAGAAGAATGGCATGAAGCACATGGTACTTATCCCTGTCATTGTTCCAATTGCAAGAAGCGCCGTAATACCAACAAGCCTGCAAATAAGACCGAAAACAACTAAGATTTAACAAAAAGGAGATTGTAGACATGGGTTTCAATTTTAAAGTACAGAAGGCTGTTCGTGAAAAGATTGCTGTTAAGATTGCTCTGATGGGGCCTAGTGGCTCTGGTAAGAGCTATAGCGCTCTTCGTCTTGCCACTGGTATGCTGGAAGAGATGAAGAAAACTAATACTCTTGATAATACGAACGGTCGTATCCTGTTCGCCAATACAGAGGGTTCTCGTGGTCGTTATTACGCTAATGAATTTGATTATGACATCGTTGACCTTCTACCCCCTTATCAGCCTGAACAGTTTACCGAGCTGATTAACTATGCAGTTGAAGAGAAGTATTCTATTCTGATTATTGATAGCTCTTCTGCTGAATGGGAAGGCAAGGGTGGTTGTCTTGAGCTACAGCAGCAGGCCGGTGGCCGATATCAGGATTGGGCAAAAGTTAGCCCTCGTCACGACAAGTTTGTTGATACAATGCAGTATAGTTCCATTCATATCATTGCTACTATGAAGGGCAAAGACCAGTATGAAGTTGATAAGGATGACCGTGGCCGTACTGCTGTTAAGAAGTTAGGTGTCGGTGCAAAGCAGCGTGATGGCTTTGAATATTACTTCACCACTACTTTTACTATTGACGTAACTTCTCACATGGCTAAGTGCGAAAAGGATAACACTCATATCTTTGAGAACGAAGGTCTAACTGTTCTATCTGAGGATTTTGGCAAGAAGATTATTGATTGGGCTAACAGTTCTGATGTTGAAGCAACTTCTGCTAAGACTTTTGCTCAGGCTCCTGAGTATGATGGTTCTGGTTCTGTTAGTGAAACTACCGAACTGACCGATACTATTAGCAAGATTGGTAGTCTGGCACAGGCTCTAGTTGGTGCTAACAAGCTGTCCAAGACTGACCTCGTTGGTATTATCAAGAAGTATCACACCAGTGCCAACTATAACTCTATCATTGATATTGGTGTGGCTAAGAATATTCTGGGTGAACTGGAAGCGAGCAGTAAATCTGTCACTGAGGTAACAACCTCAAACAGTGATTGATTATTGCTACAGGTGTACAAATGCTTATATCCTTCGAGGTGATACACCTACAGATTTTCCCAGTTTGTAGCTCTGTCAAGTAAATGCCTAGCCAAGGGAAACTCAGCAACTTTATGTTGTGTCTTATAGACAAAGAAAGGAGATATCGGATGTTCTACATTCTAAATAAAGATGGTCAACCGCTAATGCCGAGCAAACGGTATCGCCATATCAAGAATTTAATCAAAAGCGGTTTAGCTAAAAAGATTTCTAGCAAACCATTTACCGTACAATTACTTTATGATTGCCTGAATGGTAAACAATCTTTGATTCTAGGCATTGACCCCGGACGCACAAATATTGGAGCAACTGTCATTCGAGAAACAGGTGAGCCAGTATTTAGTGCACAGGTTACTACCAGAAATAAAGATATCCCAAAACTAATGGCAGAACGTAAGGCGTTTCGTATGGCTCACAGAAATTTAGGACGTAGAAAAGTTCGCTATCGTAGAGCTAAATCCGCTGGAACACTATCTCCAAGAGGCGACTTTGAGCGTCTACTTCCGGGTTATTCTAAACCCATTACTTGTAAAGGAATTAAAAATAAAGAAGCTAGATTTAATAATAGGAAAGTTCCGAAAGGTTGGCTAACCCCTACCGCCAATCATCTACTTCTAACCCATATTAATATGATTAAGAAATTCCAAAAATTTCTACCTATCACGGATGTTGTATTAGAAGTAAACAAGTTTAGTTTTATGGAAATGGATAACCCTAATATTAAGAAATGGGAATACTCAAAGGGAGCTTTATACAGCAAAGGGTCTGTGAAAAGTGCCATATTTGAAGCTCAAAACGGCCATTGTTTGTTTTGCGATAACCCTATTGTCCATTATCATCATGTAGTACCTAGACATAAAGGCGGCTCTGAAACATTGACCAATAGAGTTGGCTTATGTGAAGAGCATCATCATTTAGTGCATACAGATGAAAAGTGGACTAATAAGCTAAATAGAATTAAACAAGGGCTAAATAAGAAATACGGTGCTTTAAGCGTTCTAAACCAGATTATTCCTAGACTAACACAAGAGATTAGCGTTATGTTGCCGGAGCATACTTTTGCTACTGACGGATATAGTACGAAAGCATTTAGAGAAGGTAATAATGTTCCTAAAGACCATTATTTTGATGCTTATTGTATTGCTTGTAGTATTTTGAATAATCCTATCGTTAAATTACCGGATACTCCATATCAAATTAGGCAATTTAGAAGACACGATAGACAAGCCTGCCACAAGGCTATGCTAAGTCGTAATTATTATCTTGGTGGTAAACTAGTAGCTACAAACAGACATAAGGCTACAGAACAAAACACTGACAGTTTGGAAGAGTATATAAATAATGGTGGGGACGTAACAAATTTTACCGTTAAAGAACACAAACCAATTTATAAAAGAATGAGTAGGTGGATGCCGGGTAGTATTGTCAATTTTGATGGGACTATCGGAGTTTTGCAATGGTCTGACGGGTTTAATTATGGGCATGTAAATTACTATATTTCTGTTAATGGACTTAGAATGGGATATAAAAAGTGTGTTATTTTAGCCAATAATAATGGTTTGGTTTTTGTATGAAGTAAAGGCTGAAAATAATTCTGAAAAAGTTGAAGAAAAGGCTTGACAAACCATTTGAGTTGTGGTAATATATAACCAAGGAAACAAAGCTTGGTCTTGAATCAAGTTTGTCCTAAATATTTTAAACAAATTTAAAGGAGATTGAGTTATGCTGAATAATCTTACTTACATGGGCCGTTTTGTTGCTGACCCTGAACTAGCAACTGGTTCTAATGGTACTTCTTATACTCGCTTCTGCCTAGCGCAGGATGAAGGTAAGGGCGATAAGAAGACTACTACTTATCTTGATTTTGTTGCTTACGGCAAAACCGCAGAGACTATTTGTAAGTTCTGCAAGAAGGGCCAGCTAATCACTGTTGACCAGTGCCGCGTCACTACTTCTATGTATGAAGATAAGGCAAAGGATGTTAAGCGTAAGAACATCACATTCACCACGAACCATATCGAATTTGTTCCCGGTTCTGGTAACGGTGAGACTAGCAAGGACGCTCCCGCTCCTGCGGCAAAGCCTACATCTGCTCCTGTTGATAACGCTCCTGCGGCTTCTGATGACCTGCCTTTCTAATTAAAATTTAACCAGAAGTTTTGATGGTTGTAGCCACCACCTTTCGGTGGTGGCTATTTTATATTATTAGAAGGAGGTATCTATGGAAGAAAAGAAGCAAAAGAAGTTACCCACCTTTTCATTTTCTAAGCTAAAGAATTTTGGTGAGTGTCCAATCGCTTACCATAAAAACTACATTTTACATGAGAAGAAAAATGACAAAAGTGGTTTGAGTGAGTTTGGTACATTCTGTCATAAGATTCTTGAGATGTATGAAAAGGGGCAGCTAGAGATTTGGGAAATGCTAGACTACTACAGGGACAACTTTCAGACAGAAGTTCCATCTAGCTTTGTTGTTAAAATGTCTGATACATTCTCTAAAGACCTGTATTCATACTATTATGCAGATGGTGAGAATTATTTTACCAATTTTGAAGGATACTCTAATTGGGAGATTTTGGAATCAGAATATGAATTTGAAATTCCTATTACTGATTATGCACTGTTTAATGGTAAGGTTGACCTTATTGCTAGAAGCAAGAAGAGTGGTAGGCTGATTATTATTGACCACAAGTCCAAGTCTAAATTTAAGTCAAAAGAAGAGCTTGCAGAGTACGCAAAGCAACTCTATCTATATGCTTATGCTGTTCATGAAAAGTATGATGAATGGCCTAAGACTCTTTACTTTAATATGTTCCGTAAGGGTGAACTTGTAGTTATTCCATTTGATAAGAAGGAATATCGTATGGCTATGGATTGGGCTAAAAGAACAATTGATGCCATTCTCTCTGTAAACTGGGATAACTTTAAGGTTGAAGAAACAAATAATTTTGTACTGAGTTTAACTTAATTAGACTCCGCATACAGTAATGTGTGTGAAAAATTTGTATTGAATTGCTGAAAGCCCTTAAAGCTAAACAAACCACAACGTAGCTTTAATAGGTAAACGTGATGGTCACGAAAGTAGAAAAAATTGTTTAGATGGTGCAAGGTTAAATCCTAAACACCAAAACAATAGGCAATCAGCAACCAAGATTTCACAAAGTATTAACAGATTATTCATTGACTTATCTGGTAATTTGTGCTACAATACGAAGTGGAATAAGGCTCAACGACTATCCGCAAGGAGTAGGGGTAAGCACCCCGAAGTGGTACACATCCTAATGGGATGATGATATAGTCTGCGCTCTGACGAAAGTTAGAGAGTTTCAAGTGGAACTGTTACCGTGTAGCGAACGGTTTAACAAACTGCTTCCTTATTTCAAATTATGAAGTAAGGAGGTGAAAGATATAATGATACGCAGTTACAAGATTAGAATTTATCCTACGAAAGAACAAGAATCCATCATGGAGAAACATATAAATTGTTGCAGATTTGTATGGAACTATATGGTTGGTTTTAATCTTGAGAGAGAAAAAAATAGGCAAATATCCATTATCTCGGTTTGAAATGAGCGGAGAATTAACTTTATTAAAGAAAATTCCGCAATACAGTTGGCTAAATGAGGTTTCTAGGGCTAGTTTGGATACCATACTGGGTGATTTAAGTGAAGCATATAAAAGATTCTTCAGTAAGATTAGTCATAAACCTAAGTTTAAGAAAAAAGAGAAAGCCAAAAGGGCGTTTCCAATAAGGTGCAACACAACTTATTTCAAAGACGAGAAAGTTATGATTCTTCCGAATATTGGTAAAATTAAGTATAAGACAGATTTTGATTTCCAATATGGAAGAGATGTTTTGAAATTCAAAAATCCTAGAATATCTAACATCGGGAATAAGTGGATTCTTACATTTGGGTTAGAAGTCGATAAACAAGACTATAATCTGAATGATTTTTCAGTAGGAATTGACCTTGGAATAAAAGATTTAGCAGTTGTATCTTATAACAATAACAAATCTAAAGTTTATCACAATATAAATAAATCTAAGAAAGTTAAATATTATAAGTCTAAATTAAAACATGTTCAGAGAAATTTATCAAGAAAGTACGAGAAGAGAAAATCTGAGAATTTCTATAACAAAGAGCATTCTAAAAATGAGGTTAGAGAAATTAAAAAGATAGAATCTCTTTCTCGTAAACTAACTAACATTCGAGATAATTATATTCATAAGATAACAGCAGAGATTATCAATATGTTACCCAAGAGAATAGTTATCGAGAATTTAAGAGTTTCCAGTATGCTTAAAGATAAAAGGCTTTCAGAAGAAATTCAAGAACAATGTTTTTATAGATTTAGGCAATATTTAACCTATAAATGCGAAGAAAAAGGAATAGAACTCGTTCTAGCAGACAGATTCTATCCTAGTTCTAAAACCTGTTCTTGCTGTGGAAATATCAAGAAAACTTTACGGCTTAGTGATAGAACTTATATTTGTGATAAATGTGGACTTACTATTGATAGAGACTTAAATGCTGCTATAAATCTTATGAATTATGTACCCCAGTGAATAGCGGAGTACAAATTTGAGGTATCGTTATACCTTTAATGTTGTGGAGTGTCTGCTAAGTAGTTTTGTATACTTGTTATACAATATGAACAGTAGCATTATGAAGCAATAAGTTTGTTTTTAACAAACATAACGGTAGAAGACCCTATTGTAAAATTCGAGAATCCGTGCTATAATATAGATACAAAGAAACTACGTTTTGGTGATGGACGCAGCAAGTATTCGGAACTTTGTGACTACAAAAATGATTTCTATGGAAGAAATCTTTGTGGTTATAAAGACACCTGCGGACTCTGTGTTAATCACGAATAACAAAAGGAGTTATTATGGCAGACCTATTGGACAAAATCAAAGAAGCCGAACAAATGCTTGGCAATGAGGAACAGGCCATTGAGATTGCGAAGCTAATGAATCTTCGTAATTTTGATGAAGAGAAGCTAACTGGTTCTTCTCCATTCTCAAGCGATTCTAACCCTAGTTTTATTTGGAATAAGAAAGACCTCTGTTATCATGATTTTAGCAATGGTGGCAATTACAGCATCATCAACGCATATATGTATGCTTATGATGAAACTTATGCACAGGCTCTAAAGCGTCTATTCGACCGTTGCCATATTGAATTTGACTTCAAGCGTGGATTTGGTTATGACGAACGTGAAAGCCTAGAAAATTATAAGTTTCCTGTTGACGATTCGGTAGAAGATAATTCTAACGCTGTTGCTTATCTAAAAAAGCGTGGATTCACGGAAGAGACCATTAAGTTTTTTGATATTGGACAGACTAAAAAGGACGATGTTCAATTTAAGTTTAAGGACATCAATGGTCGTTTGGTTGGTGTTAAATATCGTCACGCTCATGCTGTAAAGCATGGAGAGTCTAAGTATTGGTGGCAGGGCGATTGTTCCCCTTGTTACTCTCTGTTCAATATTAACCATATTGACATTACCCAACCTCTAATCGTGACAGAAGGCAATCTTGATGCTATGGCTGTCTGGCAGTCTGGTTGTCATAATGTAGTTTCTATTCCGGGTGGTGCAACAGACCTTAACTGGATTAGGTATAATTTTGATTTTCTTGAGAAATTCAAGAAGATTATTCTATGGCTTGATAATGACAAGGCTGGCGAAGAAGGAACAAAGAAAATTGTTCAGAGATTAGGCGAATACCGTTGCTATATTGTAGAGTCTCCTGACTATGCACAAGAAGCAGTTGAGGAATATTATAAGCAATTTAACCAAGAGAAACCCATTCGTAAGACAGATGCTAATAATGTGATGATTGCTATTGATGGCAATGCAGTTCTAAAGATGATTGCAGACGCTAAAGCAGTAGAAAACCCTCGTGTTAAGCATTTGTTTGATTACGAAGAAATGCAATTACAAAATGTGCCTAGTATCTCTTTTGGTATTAGAGGATTGAATAAGATTCTTTATGGCAATTTCCAAAGTACACTTACACTGATTACGGCCTTACCCGGCCAAGGGAAATCAAGCCTAATTAATCAGATTTGCGTTGCCGCACCTTTGGAACAAAACCAGAATGTGTTTATTTATTCTGGCGAGATTCCCGCCCCTTTTCTACTCGGCAATATTTTTCGTCCCCTTGCTTCTAATCGTCATATTATTGAGTATGATAATGGGCCAGACCGTCCAAAGGGTTACGCAGTATCTAAACAGGCAACGGATTTGATTCGGAATTTCTATCACGAGAATCTTTATGTATACGATGATTGCGCAGAAGATGATAGCTCGCTTAATACAGACAGCACAGGTCTACTACAGCAGATGGATTACGCCTATCGTCGCTATAATACAACAATTTTTGTAATCGACAATATGATGAGTCTGTCTTTGAAGGGTTGCTCTGGCGACACAAAGCTTGAAAAACAAACGGATTTTATTAAACAGGTCAAAATGTTTACTCGTAAATATCCTGTTGAAGTAGCTCTTGTTGCTCATTCCCGTAAACTGGCACAGGGAGAAAATGAGGTAGGGTTACAGAGTGTTGCTGGCGCTATGGAAATTATGAATGTAGCTGACAGGTGTATTGCCTGTAAAATTCTACATGAAGATTCAGAAGGCTATGATTTCCAGATTTCGGTCGTTAAAGACCGTCAATCCGGTAAGGCTGGTAGCAAATTAAAGCTGTATTACGACAATTGTTCTATGCGTATTTTTACCGATGAACAAGAACTTAATATGCGTTATCGTTGGGAACGTGAGCTTGGTAGCAAGATTCATTATGATGATAATTTAAGCAAGAGAATTGTTGCTAATATTCCTGAACTTAAATTTAATCCTGCTCCTACTTTTACTTCTGAACCTGATATTCCAACTGAATCAGCACAAGAGCCAAATCTTCCATTCTAAAATTTAATAAATAAATTAGAGGCACATCTTGACAGATGTGCCTCTTTATATTATGAGATGTTTAGCTTAATTGTTTGATTGTGTGTATAATCATTAAAATACATCCAGATAAACCCCTTATGAGTCTTTTGTTTATTTGCAAGACACGCAGATATGTTACTTGGAGTAAAACCGCTTTGTTTAGTTTCTTTTATAGAATCCCAGATTTTTACAATGTTTTCGTCTTTGTCTAATTGTACTATTTTATATCTATTTCTTCTATAGTCGCAATATGATTTTAATTCGGTTTTAGAAATGTTTTCATATTGTTCTTTTGTAATCCAAATATAATTGTTGTAACTTAGCAATTCTCCGCGAATGCAATCCCAGATACATGAATGGGTAAACCCGTTTCTCTCCGCCTCTTTTGATGATGCCCATTCTTTAACAAAGTTGCCATATATATCTAATTGTATAATTTGCGTTGCGTTCTTTTCTGCGACTCTCTGATTTTTTGTTCCATAATTCGCATTTTCTTTCGGTGTAACCCATTCCAAGTTTTCAGCGTGGTTATTTGTTTTATCTTCGTCAATATGATTCACTTGTGTTTTATGTTCTGGGTCTGGATTTGGCACAAAAGTTGCCGCAATAATTCTATGAACATAATAACTAGATGGTTTACAGCATCCAGATATACACACTGTAAGATATCCATGTCCGTTGTCATGCTGAGGAAGAATTTGCTCTTTTTGTGGAAGATTGTATCCGTTTTTTCTCTGAGTTATTCTCGCTAGTTTTTTAATTCTTCCGAATGTAGAAGCCATATAGAAACCAGAAAAATCTGTTCCGTCAATAATTTTGACCATTTTCCAAATTTCTTCTTTCATAGAAACCTCCTATATAAAATTAGAGAGTATTTCTCTCCATTTAGCATTGTATCATACTGTCAAAACGAAGTCAAGAGTATTCTTGAAATTATTTTCTTGACAAAACTTTTGTTATGATGTATAATACAAATAAGAAAGGAGTGTTCAAATGCCAAATTATACCGTTTATCATTGCCACACCATGTTGTCAAATCCCAATGCCGGTATTGATAGCGTTGCTACATTTAAGCAATATGCGAATCTTGCAAAAGAGTGTGGTATGACTGCGCTTGCTATTAGTGAACACGGATGTTTCTATGAATGGAAACATAAAAAGGATGCTATTGAAGCTGCTGGATTGAAATATATTCATGCGTCTGAGTTCTATGTTACAGAAAGCCTTAATGAAAAAGTCCGTGACAATTATCACTGTGTTTTAATTGCAAAGAATAAGGACGGGTTCTTTGAACTGAATAAGATGTCGAGTCGTGCGTATAATCGTGAGGATGGACATTTTTATTACGTTCCTCGTATTACTTTTGCAGAATTACTTGGCACAAGTAACAATATTATTGTATGCACAGCCTGCGTGGCGAGTATTCTGTGCAAAGGCAACGAAGAACTAAAAGAACAATTTATCAAATTTCTTGCTAAAAATAAAGACCGTTGTTTTTTGGAAATTCAGCATCATAACGTAGAGAAACAAAAGATTTATAATCAATATCTTTACGAATTAAGTAAACAGATTGATGTCCCTCTAATTACAGGCACAGACTTTCATTGTGCAAATAAGCTGCAAGAAAAGGCGAGAAAAGTTCTTCAAGCTGGCAAGAGAGTTGTGTTTAACGATGACGAAGCACAATGGGATTTAACATGGAAGAGCTATGGTGAACTGGTTGAAGCATATCGTATTCAAGATGCACTTCCTGAATCAGTTTATCTCGAAGCAATTCAGAATACAAATGTTATGGCTGACATAATACAGCCGTTTACACTTGATACATCGTTTAAATTTCCGAAAATTTATGATGATTCTGAAAAGATTCTGCGAGATAAGTTATTTAGTACACAAGCTATTGGTTCTATTGTGAATGAAGGTTTCTCAGAAGATGAAGTAAGAAGCCGTCTTAATCATGAATTTAAGACATTCAAAGCTATTGACTCTGTAGACTACATTATCCTTGCGGACTATATTTCCAGATGGGAGAAAGACCACGGATTCTATACTGGCCCTGCTCGTGGTTCTGCTGCTTCTAGTCTTGCACTTTATTCTCTTGGCGTAACAGAGGTTAATCCTCTTAAATATGGCTTCCATTTCTGGCGCTTTATGGATGAATCCAAGTATAGTCTTCCCGATATTGATACTGACCAGTATTCAAAAGACCGTGATGCAACTAAGCGTTGGATGCTAAAAGACCATTTGGATTTACCTAATATTAAGACCTCTGAAATCATCACATTCAACACAATCGCTTTGCGTGGTGCTATTCGTGACATTGGACGTGGCCTTGATATGCCGCTTGAAACTGTTGATGAAATTGCAAAAGCAGTATATGAAGCAACAGAAGGCGAAAACAAAGTAACAACGATTGATAATTCTTGGCGTAAGAAGTACCCAAAATTATTTGAAATTGTTGATTTGGTACAAGGCACTGTTACATCTCTTGGAAGCCATCCTTCTGGTGTTCTTGTTGCAGACAGAGATATTGAGTCAGAACTTGGTATTTGTACTCTTGCCGGTGACGAATACCCTGTTTGCGTTTTGAATATGAAAGAACTTGACTCTCTTAACTGGGTCAAGATGGACGAGCTTGCTCTGGATAACGTGGGTGTTATCAATAAATGCTGTGAGGTTGCTGGTATCAATCGTATTTCTCCAAAGAATCTTACTTTTGATGATGACAAAGTTTTTGAATCAATCAAAAATGATACATCTCTGATTTTCCAGTTAAACAGTAATTATGGACAGCAAACCATCAAAAAGATTCTTAGCCCTACATCTTGGAATAGGATTCACCACGATTACCCGTCTATCACAAAGTTTGATATTATTACTTTCGTGTCTGGCTTAATTCGTCCTTGTGGCAAAGATGTCTATGATAATGCTGTAAATGGTATTGGCTATCATAGTGGTGTTAAGGAAATCGACGATTTGCTTGCTTCTACGATGGGTTATCCTATTCTACAGGAGCCTATCATGGAATTTGTAATGAAATTCTGTGGATATACATTCCTAGAAGCAGATAAATTGAGAAAATGTATCGCTCGTGGCTCTAAGATTCTGATGTCTGATGGCTCTCTAAAGAACATTGAGGATGTTGAGATTGGAGACGTTGTATGTACTTTTGATAATTACGCCTGTTCTTCTAATAAAGTTGTTAGCAAATTTGACAACGGCAAGAAGCGTATTGTTGAAGTAAAGTGTGATAGCGGATTTAAAATTAGATGCACAGCAGACCATAGAATCCTAACGCAAAGAGGTTATATTGAAGCCAAGGATTTAACAACAAAAGATTTTGTATTTACTCCAAAAACAATCAAAAAATACAATGACGGAATCAAGAGCAACAAAAAACCTAGTAATGATACTCTTTGGATGCTGGGTGCTCTGATTGGAGACGGAACAATTTATTCTAAGGAGAGTCTTGCGTTTACAAACTCTGATGTTGAGATTGTTGAGAAATTCAAGAACAGTGTGTCCCAAATTGGTGTCAATGGTGTTCCTAAGTTTCATATATCAGCAACTGATGGAAAGACTGTTGATAAGGTGTATCAATGTAAGATTGCAGGTGGGAATTTTAAAAACTCCGTATGGAATCTTGTCGTTAAATTTGGGCTGAATCACAAAGCGGCAGAAAAAGAGATTCCGACTGAAATCCAACATTATTCTGCGACTGACAAACTTGCCTGTTTTTTAGCTGGTATGTTTAATACTGACGGTGGCTATAACATTGGCAGAGGGACTATTGAGTATTATACCATTAGCAAGAATCTTGCATATCAGCTACAAGCACAGCTTCTTAAATTTGGCATCTATTCTCAAATTGGCTCTAGCAAAGTGTCTGGATATGGGTACGATTCCTATACACTTGCTATTGGAGACAAGTATTCGCTTCGCTCCTTTAAAGAGAACATTCTCGGTTACATTGTTGGCAATAAATATAGCGAGCTTGACAATATTATTCTCTCTAATAATACAGGTCGGTTTTTTGTCCCAGAATCTTGCAAAAAAGAGTTTTTAGCCTATTGCCAAAACAGAAATTTGTCTATGAGAGACACTTCTCTTAGTAAATTTGGCAGAGAAATCAGAGTGACAAATGGATATCCGCTCAATATTGACGACGCAAAAGAGATGTGTTCTGCGGTCTATATGCCAGAGACGTATGCTATTGTAAATAGCGATTTTGTTACACAGAGAGTCATTTCTGTTTGTGACAACGGCGAAGACGAAGTGTATGATATCGGCATAGAGAACACGCACAACTTTATTGCTGATGGAGTAGTTTGCCATAATTGTATTGCCAAAAAAATGGGCACAAAAGAGCAATTGCCAATTATTAAACAGAGATTTGAAGAGAATGGCAAGGTTAGATTAGGACTTTCTCAGGAAAAATCTGATGAAATTATGGATATTTTTCTTGGCTGTGTTCTGAACGCTACTCGCTATAGTTTCTCTCTGGTTCACGCGGTCAGTTACACGTCCATTTCTTATGAATGTGCTTGGCTAAGATACTATTATCCTCTTGAGTATATCTGTTGTTGTCTGAATATCTTTGTTGACGATGAAGACAAGACAAATGAAGCTTCTGAATATGCAAAGTCTATTAAGGTAAAAATCAAGAAACCAAAGTTTAGATATTCAAAAGCAGAATATTTTGTCGATAAAGAATCTAATTCAATCTATAAAGGAATCGGCTCTGTTAAATTTATGAATCAGTCTTGTGCTGATGATTTGTATAATTTAAGAGACAATCATTATGATTCTTTTGTAGACCTATTACGAGACATCTACGAAAAGACTTCTGTAAACTCTCGTCAACTTGATATCCTTATTAAGCTAGATTTCTTTGAAGAATTTGGTAATGCTAAAGAACTACTACGTCTTGTTAAAATGTATGATATGTTTGGCACAGCTAAGACTTTGAAGAAAGAAAAACTAGTCAACAGCGATGTTGTAAGAGCAATTGTAGAAAGACATTCTATTGGCGTTACTAAGGCTGGCAAAGAGTCTAAGTCTTATTCTCAGCTAGATAATATGGCTATCTTGAATGAATGCGAAACTCTTATTATGTCACTAGGTATCAAGCCTTACACAATCAAAGAGAAAGCAGAAATTCAAAAAGAATATATTGGCTATGTTGATATTGCAACAGGTAAGCAAGAAGACAGACCAAAGCTGTATATCCTCGATGTTAAAACACTAAAGTCTAAAGCTAGTGGCAGAGTGTGGGCACGTCAAATCACAGCGCAGAGTATTGGTAGTGGTAAACAATCTAACTACACTATCACTTCTAAAAATTATCATGAAGAGTTTCAGGTTGGCGATGTAATTCTTTGTAAGCATCTTGAGAAGCAAAAGGACTACTGGCATATCACAAACTACGAAGTTCTTGTAAATATCTAAAAATATTTTAGGGCAGAGTCTTGACAACTCTGCCCTTTTTGTGTTATAATACTTACAGAAAGTGAGGGATACAGATGCAAGTAAAGTATTATATTCTTAATGGTGTATCAACCGCTGGAAAAGACACTTTTGTAAATATGTGTAAGAGTTATGATGACCACCGCATTTATGTGGTTCAGTTTTCTAGCGTAGGTTGGATTAAGGAAGTCGCAGAAGACCTTGGCTGGGATGGCAAAAAAGATGAGAAGGGGCGTAATCTTCTTAGTGGTCTAAAACATCTTCTTACTGCATACGATGATATTCCTTTTAAGAAAACAGTAGAAAATGTCCGTTTTTGGATAGAACCGGAGGATAAACACCTCGTAGATGCTCTGGATGATTATGAATATACTCTTGTGTTTATTGATGTTCGTGAACCAGAAGAAATTGATAAGTACAAGAAAGAATTTAACGCAAAGACTATTATAATCCGTAATCCAGAAGCAGAAGCAAGGGTTATTAATGAGAGTGATATGAATGTTCTAAATTACGATTACGACTGGGTGATTTGGAACACTTCTACTCTTGATGATTTGAAGAAATTTGCTGGTACTTTTATTCGTGAAGAGATTGGTGATATTTATGACATTTAAGATTAAGTCCGTTATGTGGTGGAACAAACCGCTTGAAGAAGTTTATCCCGCTCTTAAATTTTATGAGTTTGAACAGAAAACCCGCAGTGATTCTTATTGGACTGAATATTGGGGAGAGATTGAACTGGACACGCTGGAAGATTTGGTTATGCTAGAGCACAATCTTAATGAGCGGATTATTCTTAGTAAGAATAAGGGAATGCCAGTTATTACGATTTATGATGACTATATTGAGTAATAAAAATGAATTTTTAGCCACTATAAGAAGGTGATTAAGGTGAGCTTAGATAAGAATTATATGATACTACAAAATGCATTAAACATTGCGACGAAGTATTACGACAAAAAGACTCTTGCTCATGTAAAGCGAGTATTGTATTTTGTTATGGACTCTAAAACTATTCCTGACAGAATTAGAACAGATTGTTATTGTCTTGCAGTAATGCACGATTTATTGGAAGATACAAATTATGACCCAAGTGAATTACCACCAAATTTTAAGAGAGCACTTGAGCTTATTACAAAGCCTGATGATTTAACTTATGATGAGTATTGTCTGAAAATTCATAATCGAGCAAAGCAAGATTATGGTCTTTGTGCATGGTTTGTTAAATTAGCTGATATGAAAGACCATTTGTCTCAAGTTGATACGCTAACACCAAGACTAAAAGAAAAATATCTAAGTGGATTGAGGTATTTACTGTGAGGTGTTCTTATGGCTAAAGAGAAAATGTTTTGGCAAACTGTTGTGTGGCATGGCATGACCACTGGGTTTGCAGATATCAAAGAGGTTTGGGTGTTATTTAGGAACGAACTAACAAATAACCTTGTAATTCGCAATATTGTCTATGATGATTATAGTGGTCAGTGGTACTATAAAGACGATGATATAGAGGTCGAATTTAACTCAAAAACATTTATCCCGATTGCATGGACTAGTTGCTTTGGAAAGTTTGCGCTAAAAGAAATCGAGGACAAGATTAATGATTAAGCAAGAAGTTACTTGGTATTCTGTAAAAGAAGACGGAAACCCAAAAGAGTTTGTCAATGGCGGGTTTGTACTCATAGTTAAAAACAGGTGCTCCAATCTTTATCAACTAAAGCGCGGAGGTTACGACGGTAGACGTAGAGTTTGGTTTTACAATACTGGTGAATTTGGCAGCACAGATGTTGATACAAAGGCTTATGAAGTTTTGTATTATACAGATGATTTAAACTATACTAATATTCACTGTTTCTTTAATGGTAAGGAGCAACATGATTAAAATTACAAAACATAGTATCGAGTCGAGAAAAATTGCTGTTAAATTTGTCTGTGATTGTGGTTGTGAATTTTGGGCAGATAATGATTCTCTGTTAAACGATGAAACAAAGCAAATTAGTCATTACACTCTACATCATGCGATTTGCCCTGAATGTAAAAAAGAAATTTGTTCTATCAATAGTCCAGTAGACAGGAGTTTAGTATTTAAGAAAGAATAAAAATGAGCGATGAATTTAAGAGGATGATGATTGAACTTGTTGATAATTACTCAATGAAATATGCAACAAATGTTAAATTATCTGAGTTTGATAAACGTTTCGTTGATGATATTAAGCAATATATAAACAATATGACCAATGACGACTTAAAAACGGCTTTTGGCTCAATAACTTCTATTAAGTAAATCAAAGTTTTCTTTCATTGTCAAAATCTTATCTTGACATAAACAGGATTAAGAGGTATAATAATGTTACAAGAATATGAGATAGACAGAATCTTATATATAAATTACTATAATGAGAAAGGAGAGTTTCTAGGAAGAATTAAGATAGATAAAACAGTAAAGGAACTACAAGAAGAATATGAGCGTTGTTTCCCGGATGGTGGAGAAACTGTTGAGTGTTTCCCTAGCATATCTAATGTCATGCAAGTTCCATTAATTTTTCCAAGAAATAATAAAAAGGAGTATGATTATGTACAACGTCCCACAAGAAATGATTAATGAATTTAACGAGAAAATGAAATACATTGCGGAGAATCAATGGCGCACAGTAGATGCACATATGGAGATGGACGCTGTAATGTGTAATACTCTTGAAAAACTTGGTTTTGGGAATGGCGTTGAGATTTTTGAAGATACCGAGAAATGGTATGGATAAAATTTTGTTTTGATTGCTGAAAGGGGTAATGTACAATGGATAAAAAAATGGTTTATAATTTTCTGAAAAATCAATACGAATCAAATTATGGCGAGCTTGATTCAGTAGATGATATTAAGTTTGCCCGTGAAGATAATTCCGTTAAATTTCCTACTAAGCGTGATGAAGATGGATGCTATGACATCTATGCTCATATTACAGATGATTTTGTGATTCCAGCTCATACTAATAGACTGGTTCCAACTGGCTTATATAGTGCTTTTGATAAGAAATATCGTATCGCCATTCGTGAACGTGGTTCTAATACAAAAGCAAATATGATTGTAATGGCCGGTCAGATTGATTCTGGTTATCGCGGTCAGTGGTTTGTATCCATTTATAATGGTTGTAACAGAGATATTATTCTGTCAAACAATGTTGATACGATTACTGATAATGGTGTATTCATTTATGTTCCAACCTCAAAGGCAATTGCTCAGTTTGCAGTTGAGTATGTTCCTGTTGTAAATATTTCTGAAATCAGCGTAGAAGAACTACAGAAGATTGATTCTGAACGTGGTGTCGGTGCACTAGGAAGTTCTAATAAATAAGTCTTGACTTTTGCTTGAGACTTTGATATAATATTCTTAAAGGAGGTAGATTTAAATGTTTGACAAAGATACTAAAGATGCTAGACTAAAAACTACTGGCGTACTAACTATTCTAAATCAAGTGTTCTATCTTACTCAGTTAGATTTAACCAATCTTGAACAGCTAATTCTAATTCTACATTCTCTAAAACGTGAAGCGGATGCTCTTTCTAATGATGGTAAGGGTGGTTCTCGTGTTGTGATTTCTGGGTTCTATCTAAACGACTGGATTGATGACGCAATGACAATTTATAATGGTGCGCTTGAACTTATTAACGTTATGTCCAAAGACAAAGAGAATAAGTAATGGCGAAGTTGCTATTAACGACTCAATCGGTTGACGCGGTCACCCGGAAGCTATTGCTAGCGAGATTAACGTTAAGATAAAAATCTAAAAACGCAAAAAAAAAGAGAGGCGTATCTTTTGATACGCCTCTCTTAATATTTGGCTTAAACTGTTAAAAGTTTTTTCCAAGTAGTTTTTTGAGCTGTCAGTTCTCCATCGGCTACACAGCCATGGTCTTTTTGGAATTGCTTTACAGCACTATCAAATTTAGCACCAGCAATGCCATCCGCGCTACCGCAATCATATCCAAGATAATTTAGATATTCCTGCAATGGCTTTATAACTGCGTGTTTGTTGTTTTTAATTTTACTTACAGTGATAGTTGCTGCAATTGTTTTAGGGCCAGCAATACCATCTGTAGTTACACAAAGTGCAGATTGAATCTGTTTGATATAGTCTTTTTTAGTTTTAATATTCGGCTGACCACCAAAGAAAGATTCATCGATAATCTTATCGCAGTCTAGTTTGTTAAAACCGGGAATCTTCATATCATTATTGCTAGTGTATTGCCACAATACAACATTTTTCTTATAAGAATAATCACTACCATAGTGAGCAACCCAAACAGGATAAGGCAGCTGATTCATATCTAGATTGGTCTTAAACCAACTAGAGGAAGCATAAATGCCAGCCTTTTTACCGGATGCAATGATAGTGTCACAGAATCCTTTAGCTGCTTCCGTTCTGGATTTAACAGAAATCTTATCGGCTCTGCCATTATGTTTTTCATTACTGTATTCCGAATCAAACCAAATTCCTAGAGTAGCCCCTTGATAATATTCGCTATAAATCATAGCATTTGCCTCTTCAATACCTTCTTGTTTATTGATGGCTTGAGAGAAGAAATATAGACCATATGGAATACCATATTGCTGACATTTAAAAATGTTATAAGCAATGCAATTATCGAGTTTTAGTACGCCGTTACCGTAACCACGATAGCCAAAACGAATAATAATTCCTGTTAAATTATCTTTAAAATACTGCCATTGTGAATCAGTAATCCTACCTTGGGCATACGAAATATCTACAATATTTTTCATTAAACCACTCCTTACCAATAGTATTTTGGTTTCTCTTCCTTAAATAATTTATATCTTAGCCAATCATCGACAAAGATACAGATAAGAGAAAGAAAGAACCAAATAATGGTAAATGGCAGACAGATTTGACCAAGGATATTGAATGGCATATTAGAATAGTCCCAGATATTTAGGCCTAGGAATAGATTTAAAATGATACCGGCAACAAATTCACAACTTGTTACGACAAGAGCACCAACTGCTGCTTGTTTCCAAATTTTCATATTCCAAGGAATATAATTGTTTAGACCACCGATAATGACGAAACAAAATCCACCAACAACACCCATAGTCCAGTGCGTGAATCCTCTATATGCAATTTCTATTCCGCAATAAATAAGACCACCAATTAGAAACAAAAGAATAATCTTAAACAGTTCTTTTGTCGATTTTTTCATATAATCACCTTATTAATATTTGATTTCGACTGCATTTACTTCTTCTTTTGTAGAGCAATTCTTGATTTGAATTTCAATATCTTGTTGCTTTGATACAAGGGGTTTGACATATTTAACGATATCAAGTGATAGTGCAGCTAGATTTTCATACGTCCAGCTCTTACATCTTTCCCCTGTGGTATTCCATGTAAGCTCAATAGGAGAGCCTAGAGATACAGAAATTTGATAAGAAGCTAGGTTGCTTGTAAGAAGGTTCTGTTTTTCCTCTGTAACAGAATAATATTCGCCGTCAATCCATTTAATAGGATGGGCTTCAAGATACTCTTTCAGAGCGTTTTTAGATTCTGCAATCTTAGACTGCTTAGCCTTTTCAAGCTGTGTAGCAGGGTCTAGCCCAGATGTATTTCCTGTAATTTCCTCAAAGTCTTCCTCTGTGATAATGCCTTTTGTGATATATACACGTAGCATCGCTTCCGAAATACGCTGGTTCTCCCAACGTTCAGTTAGTTTTTCTTTGTTTGTCATATTATATATCACTCCTTTTAGTTAGCATTTGGAAGATTCATGGTTACGATATCTTCTAGCGCATCAGCAATACGAGTTTGGTCTGATAGCTGTTTAGCCGCCTTTTCTGCCGCTTCCTTGTTAGCCTTTTCTTGTTCTTTGTCAAACTGCGTAATCAGTGCAATTTTCTCTTCGCCCGTAGAGCAACTAGAAAAATCAACACCTAGTGATTCGTAGCGCTCAACTAGAGAGCCAAGAGTTCCGAAGAATGAGCCATTAATTTCGCTATCAGCACAAAGAATATCAATCCCATCAATTCCAGCGACAGGATATTTTTCAATCCATTGTTCTGCCGTAAATACCTCTCCAATAGGAGTGATAATTGGGTCTTTCTTATTCCAAATTTTATATTTCATAATACTGTTACTCCTTTCAATCCGATGTCGGTTTAAAATATATTGGTCTTCCTGTAAATCCGTTATACATAACGACCGCTTCTGGGAACTCTACGCCACCGCAACGTTCTCTCTTCAATCCGGTATATCGAGTTCCAGATGTAATTGACTGTAAGACAGTTCCTCTCTTTGCGTCAATTATAATACGTTCTGGCAAACCACCATCAATCATACCATAGATAATAAAACAACCATTTGGCGTTTGCTCAGTTGCTTTTGACAGATAGTTCGCTTGAGAATTATCTTGAATGACTGAACTTGTTGCTGCAAGGGAAAATTCTGTGACCGTTAGACTAGAGTTTATAAAGCATACGCTATTTCTACTTCTGTTATAAACCATTGCATAGTCAGGGCTTGAGGCAGTAGTTACATAATTCCCGGGATTTGCTATATTCGATGAGAATGTATGCTGTACCAATTCTTGAGTGTATACCTCATTTATTGCGTTTGAATTATTTCTGATAATTAGACCCTTTCCTCCAACGTATGCCGCTATAGAACCGGCTTGGTCGGCAGATGTTAAAGGTGTAAGAGTTATTCTCCCACCAAGATGATTCCATGCAGATGCATAGCTAACTACTTGGTTATTAAGAGACTCCGTATGCCAACCACCAGCAATAATACCAAAGTCTCCAGCTTTTGTTGCGAGTTGGTTACCAACTCTATAATACAAAGGAGAAGCAAATGACATCGTTAGACTTGGCGTGAACATTGTAACTTCGTCACCGGGGTAGGCATCGGTCTGCCATCCACCGGCACAAAATGCATTATCCCCTATCGTAATCCCTACCCCATCGTCTTTTACCCATTTAATAGAAGGGGCAGAAACTTTTACCATATTTCTCGAAAATGCTTCCACTGTAGTAGTTTTGCCACTAGATACTACACCACCTGCAAATACAGCATAATCGCCAGCACGAGCATATCCTTGCAATTTCCAACGTGAAGTCCCAGCTCCCGAATACTCTTGAATGGCTGTACTACTTGGTAGAGATTCATAAATCAATTGCGCCTTATTGTCTATTCCCACATAGACCTTTTTAACTTCTCGCGCCTTATTATCAACTCCAACATACGCCCTTTGTATACTACGTGCGATATCGTTAATACCAATATTTGCAATAGAATTAAGATAATAATCATTATCACGAATATAATACTGTTTCATGCTAATTATTTGGCTAGCTGAATCGCCAGTAAATAAAGTAGCCTTGAGTACAGCAGTAAAAAAAGTATTCGGGGGCGTAGAATAGAAAGAGTCGTTTAAATTTATCTTTTCGTTGGAGTTAACGGATATTGGTTTGTTGCCGTTCAACGATGTATATAATGTTGCATCAATAATTGTATAGGTAGTATTAGACGAACCCGATTGACTTCTTGAAACCTCTAAAGATATTTGGTATCCATCATAAGTCTCTGACGCATCTGTTTTTAGAGAGAAGTTGTAATCAATTGTCCTATTGCTCCTATTAAACATTATGGATGGCATAAGAGAATTAAATGTAAGAGTTGGCATCTTTTCACCTCTTACCTATATACAAAATAAATTGTATTTGTTTCGAGGGCGGACACTCCGGGAGTTAGGTCTGTTGAAGATGCTTGAATCTTGTATCCATTAACAGAGCTGGAATTGCCAGCATTTGCAGCGTATGTAACACCAAAATTACTTGGATTATACACATACATATTAATTCCGTCGTCGCCACCCCAAACCCAAGCTGGTTGACCGCCTTTGCTACCATCCCAATTGAATACCATATCTGCATTTCCGTTCCCTTGGCGTAGCTTCTTAGCTGCACTAGCCATTGTAGCTTCTCCTTCAAAAGAAGCGGCACTAACTTTTGCTAAAGTATTGCCAGTACCATTACAGAAACGGTATTCGTTTATTGCAGTGTCACGATAACCAACATAAGCTATTTTATTTGTTGGAGTTCCGTTAAAGTTTACTTCATTACCGGAATTAAAATTAATACGGTCTGCGGTGGACGCTGTTTTTGTTGAGCCAGATGAACCGGTAATATTAATATTCCACGTCCCGCTTGCACCAGAACCCGTTTTTGTTGGAAAGTTTGAAAGCGAATTTTTTACAGAATTGATAGCATCGCTTAGTGCTTTATATGCATCATCAATCTTAACCCAGTTACTATTAGAATAATCGAAGATATCGTTGAACCATGTCTTTGCAAGCTGTGCAGCATCGGTAGCAGCGTTATATAATTTTAGTTTTAAATTTGTAGATTCTTTAGGCATTGTATCACTCCTTTATTTTGGATTATCGCCTAATCTATCAGTTCCTAACTCAAAATTACTAAGCGTCCCTTCGTTACGAGGAACCTTTGTGTGTAGAACATCCCAGACAGTTCTTTCAGTACCCATATCGTAGTATCTCTTATTGAAGAGCTCATCAGATAGAGTACCTTCTGCGAGTTCACCAATTGTCTTATCTTTGATATCAAAGATAATCGTTTTGGATATATCCGGGGTGTTAAAAACAATATTGGATACGTGTAGATTTTGCTCTTGATAAATTTGAATTATTCTTGCGCTTGCCCCAAGTCTAATCTTGGACTTTAAGCCATCTATTTTAAAAATATCCAATGCAACAGCTATCAAGTCTTTAAATTTAAGATGAAATCTTGGTAAGCCCCAGAATGTTGAGCGTGTTGCAAAAATATTGTCTTTAAATTTCAGCTTTGTTACGAACTTTCCGTAGTGAACGACAAGTGCCATACCAGCAGCTATCAAAGAACTAAAGTTAAATCTAAACAGAAGGTCGTATAGCCACATATATACAACATCCAAGTCAGGAATTTTTATTCTGATTGGTTTAATATAATCTGGCGATAGATATTCAAGAACTTGGTCTGTCGGAAGTATTTCGTCTACTGGTTTGACCTTAATAACCGACTTGGTAAATCCAAGTTCATCCAAGCCGATTTGTTCTCTAACTCTAGCATATTTCTTTTGATAGGACAAAGACATATCTTTGTCTCTATCGCATATTTTTATTTTTATAGGCTGAGTGTCAGTGCTTGGTTCTGTTACGGACGTTTCCACATTTTTATCGTTAACAGTTGATAACCCAACAACAAAATTGCCAACAGCAGACGAAAATTTTCTGTATCCTGCAATATTTTTGTCAACTAATTTTATCTTGATTGGTGGTATTTTTGATTCAGCGCCCTTGCTCCAAAACTTTCCATCACCAAGTATCATTTCGCCAAGGATACCGTTTTTTTCTCTGTGGAATACAGTATCAAAGTCGTCAAGTTTTATTTTAATAGGAGGTAACAATTAAAACACCTCCGTTTATATTATGCATTTTCAAGAGAGAAAATTGCTCCACCAACTTTAATAATAAGTTGAGAATCAATGGTTAAGACTCTTGCGTTTGCGAAGTTTCCCCAAACCTCACAAGTATTTCCGCTAGCGCTGCTAGACAGAAAGAAATACGGAACAGTAATTTGATTGCCGCCTGTAATTTCAGACATGGAAATGGCAATTTTATTAGAAACGAAACTAAGCGGATAAGTAGAGTTATAGGTTGGTACAGTAAAAGTATTCTGGTCATTGGTCAATTTAGCGCGAGAATATCCAGCATTAGTCGGTTCACCACCAGACGGAATGACACCATCAGAAATAGGCTTCGTAGATAGACCAAAATACCACACAGAAGGTGGGTTATAGTTTTGACCACCAAAGATTTCTGCATTAATTTTGTTTGCAAATGCTTTTGAAACCATATTATACCTCCTTAATTATAATCGTCAATCTTTTGTTTGAAAATTACAAAACCTTGTGCACGTCTAAATTCCTTTTGAGAAAGGCCATCTTCAAAATCATAATACAGGGTAATCTGTTGTACGTATTTACCAAAGATTAGACCTTGTGTCATTGAACTAGTAAGGTTGACATAAACAATATTTGTGTCTGTGTCAATAAATACATCGCCGTTCTTAGGATTGTTTATGTCTGATTTTAGTTCAATAAGAGGGTTCTGATATTGACCGTATGGACACAACTGCCATTTAACATAGGTTTTGCTCTTATTGGTTTTTCTAAGGGTTATGACATCCCCGTCAAAATCAATAAATTGAAAAGGGATACTAATCGTATCGCCTTGGAAAAATTCTATATCATCAATCTGTTGAGAAAATGCTTTAAACTGATTAGCTTCAATTCTCTCCATTCTCTTTCACCTCTTTCTTGATACGTTCTGGTCTAGGTTTTTGAATATCTACAGGAGCTACACCTTCATTATTTTGCATTTTGGCAATGGTTGATTCAGTAAAATCCTTAATCTGTTTTTCGATAGAATCTTGAATATCCTTTTCATAGGTATCAATTTTCTTCTCAAGTTCAATTAGTGCATCAATACAGTTAGAAAGTGTTTTTAGATTTCCATATCCAGAAACAGAGATTACATTTAGTGCTTGCTTAATTTTTTCAGCTAGAGAAATTAGTTCTTCCTTATTCATAATTTACCCCTTTTATTCCATTATTTGGTCAACACCGTATAACTTTGACCATTGATTGTAACTGTCTTCCAAGTAAGCCTGTCAGCGTCTGTGACACCTAAAATTGTCTTAAGGTCAGAGAATTTTGTATTCACTTCGGATTGTGTATAATAATTAGCTTTCAGATAAGGGAGAGTCCCTTCTATCTGAGTTCCATCCGGGGCCGTTGAATTATTCCACGGCTTATATTCGTTTAGTTTTGTTTGCTTAATATACACCTTATCAAGGGTGTCGTTATTATCACTGATTTTGCTTCCTACATAGAGGCTCATACCAGACCACTCATCTATATCTTCTTTTGTTGTGCTTCTAGTCATAACGTACATTCCGTCATCTTGCATGCGCTTTAGTATTGTAGCACCAGAAGTTCTACTAGACCAGTATCCCCAAATTTTACGCCAGCCATCATTGTCTGTTCTACCAATGATATTTAGAATAGTAACATATGGGCCAAGCCAGAAATATGTTAATAGCGTCCAAGCTGCCTCAAAGAAGTTGCCTGACAATCCTTCGCCAGAATCCTGAACAACACCATTAGAACCCGGTGTTTCAGGTGTAGGAGGCTTCGGGTCAATATCTGTACCGCCAATCGCTAGGTTTGAAACTTCCATATGACCATCTTTGGTCAATTTAAAATATGGTTTATTGTCTTTGTCTTTTAGAACAGATTCTATAACACCATTATTGCCATCAATAATATAACCAACGTTTGCTCCATCGCCAACAGTAATAGAGCCGCCAACAATTCTTAGATTGCCGTTCCCATCAACAGAGAAAACGCTCTCATTACCTGAACCAACTTTCTTGAGTATATCAATGCCGGAAGTTGGATTCATTTTGATAGCCATATTATCATTCTCAATGATTAAACCGTTTTCATCAACTCTGAACGTATTTGCGCTATTTGCGATAATAAGGTTGTTACCCATGATTAATTTACCAACAAGAGTATCAGCAATTAGACCATAGGTATCAACGCCATCGACTGTCAATTTACCAAACACAGCCTTTGTAGTTTTCCATCCGTCAGTTGTAAAACAAATCTTGTTATTTGTTATCCATAGCTGCTCAGGACTAAAACCATTAACATTGTCATCAGCTAGAGATTTTTGACGACCTTTAATACCATAGCTACCAAACACAAATTCATTATCATCTGTAGCTTTCAAAGACTGGTTTGTAGCGACAAGAGCTTCTTTGGTATAGGCGGTAACAGCATCAATCGTTCCGTTGGTTACAGGTTGCGAGATAGCAGATAGTAACGAACCAACATTTGACACTGCACTACTTGTTTCGTTATGCAGTTCAGCGAATGTAAACGCATCGCTAGACATTCTGAATCTGTTGCCAAAGCTCATTGTAAAGCTATCTGGGTTGTCATAGTTTATTTCAATCTCTTGTAAATATGGATAAACCCAGTTATCATCTTCTAGCTGAACATTTAGAATGGCTCCAAATAGACTTCCTTTTTGTTTTTCTAGAGTTGTTAACTGGTCAATAAATGGCTGAAATTTTTCAATAAATAGAAAGTTTGTGCTCTCTAATGAGAATGAGAACGAAGGTTGGCTGACGACCTTTAGCTTTTTATACCCGGCATCAACAAGCTGCTGAGCAACATAAATATCGTCCATAAGGGTATCATCTTGTTTTAGCTCAAGAACTGTTTTAATAACCATATGGCCACTACTATCGATAACTTGCACCTTTGTAGAATTACTTGAGTATTCATCTGTCTGCATGCTGTCAGTTACAATAAAGCTATCATCAGAAAAGCTTCCTTCAATCAAGAATGGGTCAAGTGCAATTTTTTCTTCATTTGTGAAATACATATCAAATGAATATTTTGCAACTATCTTATCCCTTTCGGATTGTATTCTTGTTATTTCAGTCTGGATAGCATTAATAGAATACTTTTGATAAGAGGCGCTAGGCGTTACACTATGGTTTTTAACATCTGTTTCTAGATTATCACCTGTTTTTAAAATAGTAGCATCAGAAGAAGCATTGTAGTCCGGATTTATAGTTGACTCGTCCCCAGTGCTTGTCTGAAAGTCTTCTGCTCTAACAGAATATAACTTTCCACCTTCTTTTAAAATAGTAAGGTTTGATTCGCAAGCTTGTGCATAATTTTTCCAATACGCATAAAGCGTAACTCTATAAGTAGAATCAGTTGTATATAACCTGACTTGATAATAGTCCTTTATGGTAGCACCCTTTTTCTTTGCTTCTCCATATTCAATAAGCTGATTATTGTTTGTTTGTACAAGAAGCTTATCAATATCAGAATAGTCAGTATAAAGGGACATATTCTGTTGGGCCGCATCATAATATGTCTGCATTTGATTTAAAGCAGATTGTTGAGTGAGCAGTAGTAGATTAAATTTCTTCTGTAGAGATGTCCAGCCACCATAAGAAGCGCTGCTCTTATCATAAATAGCTTCTTTTGATGCTTTCTCCCACTCAAGAACCTTTTTCTTTAAAGCATTGTCAGAAATCCATTCATTATAATTCTCATAATAGTTTGTCGCATTTTTATCAAGAACACCCGTATAATAATCAAGGCAGAAAAGTTTCTTTGTACCATTTGGGTTGATTTTTGCAATAGTAAGATTTTCTGCGCCAGAAACATTTAATACAGTGTAAATGTCGTCTTCTTTTTCACTAATCGTTGCGCTTTTAACTAGATTATCAAAGCCTAATACGATGTTTGTATTCCTAACAATTTCTGTTGTATCATAGGCGTTTATTGTATAATTTTCATTATCAAACACAAATAGTGCTTCGTAAGATTGCGACACTTCATTGGTTAAGAAGCCATACAGGCCTTTATCGCTTTGACTAAATGAACGAGATTCATCTCTTAAAGAACTGCTCACATATCCGATTTTCCATTGTGGTGCAGCTTTTATTAGTTGATGTAGTAGAGATTTTTCGGGCTGAAACTCACTGTAAAAGAAATAGTTGCTAGTAACAATAGTCGTGCTATCTGTATTGTTTATATTGCCAGCGGTTGTAATAAATGTCAGGTTTATACCCTTATTATTTAACAAGTATTCAGCGGAATATGCTTTAATTTCTTTGTTTGGAATCTTATCATCAAATGATTCGTCATCACTAACGATAGTAAAATACCCAAACCCTTCAATATGGATAAGTTTTGTTTTCTTTACTTTTTTATAACATGGATTTTCTTTTCCGTCTATTTTTTTATATATCCTAAATGACACTTCCGAACATGAACCCCATTTAGGAGAAATTACTAACTCTGATACATTTGAAATAATATCAGTAACTTTCTTGTTCGGTCTGCATAATTCTATCATAGGATATTCATACCTTTTATTTAAATCAAAAGTAAAATTAATAGTAACTCCCCCCTAACCGTTTAGCATTCTGATAAATAATATACATATAATCAGCTACGCCATACACAGTAATCGTATTCATACCGCGCGGAATCTTGAAGAATTTCTTGTTAAATTTAGAGAAGATATCTTCTGATGGATTGTTGTTTAGTGTCATAATACCGGTTGCATTGTCAAGATATACGACATCGTTTGCAGATAGACCAGCAAAATTTGTTGTCACATTATAGTCTAAGGCCTTTTGAATATAAGTAATCGGAAGATTGTTCATTCTGCAATATGCAGTGCATTGATTATAGGTCGCATTATTTAGCAAAATGTTTTGCTCAACAATAACCATATATTTACCTTCGCTATAATGTCTTACGTTAATACTAAAATTACCAGCCTTTGCCATATGGAATTTAAGAATGGGTTTCATCAGCTCAAAATCATCAGAGTAATTTTCAAAGATAATTTTATCTGATTTTGTCACATCAGAATTTAGATTATACTTTTGGATTCTTCCAAATTCATGAGCATATGGAGCATCGCATTCTACAGTGGCAGAGACACCCCGATAACCATCTGCGTAAATAAGGTCTTCTTTTAAATGGATAATGCAGTTATAGTAAAACCTTTCAAAATGCTCTGCACAAATTTGTAGCTGTTCATAACCAACAGGAGCAGTTAGCCAATTTTTTAAATCAGTTAGTTCATAGATGTCAACTGCTTTATCGTATATAATCTCAATATCAAATTCAAGCGGGTCACTATATTCTGTGTCAAGGTATTGCTTGACTGGGTTTCTTCTGATGGATGCAGTGACCAAACTCTTGTCACCACCAGAAGGTCTATTAGTATAAGAGTTGTCAATAAATACCAAAGAGACATTACGCAACTCGCTTTGAACGCCGTTGAAAATAAAAGGATATCCCATCGGCATAAATATTCACCTACTTCTTTAAATATAGTTAATTATATAAGATTTGAGGCTTTTACAAGTACCTCTTACTGCTTCATCGTATATGTTTTTGTGGCTATAAATAACGCACTACTCACAAGTTCAAGTATACTCTACAGTCGTAAATTCCCAACAAGTCATCGGTACATATTTACAAGTTAATTATAGTGTAACTTTATAAATTTTAGCATCTCTTAAATTAAGAGCAGCGTTTAAATCTCTATCAATCTTAAAACCACATTCGGGACACTCGTAAACACGGTTAGACAATTTTAAATCGTGTTTAATACATCCGCAATTATGACACGTTTTAGAAGAGGGATAGAAGCGGTCAACTATCCTTAATTCAATATTATACTCTTTACATTTAGCAGTGAGTTTATTTCTAAACTCATAAAAATTTTGTTGTTGAACCGCTTTTGCTAGATGTTTGTTTTTCATCATACCAGAGACGTTCAAATCCTCAATAGTAATGTAAGAAGGTTTGGTTTTCGCTATCTCACTAATACATTTATTGATGTAATCTGTTCTGATATTAGTTAGTCTTTGGTATAATTTTTGGACTTTTAGTTTTTGTTTTTCAAAATTATATTTTGTGCAATTTTCATCCATCTCCCTTCTTTCTTTGTAAAACTCATACATTCTTGACAGTTTGTGTTGTTCTCGTTTTAGTTTCTTCTCTAACTTTTTAATCTTTTGATATTTGTTTATATTCTTATAAATTTTCTCATTACTTAAAATTGCAAATTCTTTTAACCCAGGGTCAATACCGATGCCAAAATCATTTAATTTTTCTTTCATAGGTTGTATTTCTTCTACTAAAACAGAAATATAATATCTACCAGCTTTATAAGAAATTGTACCGCTTTTAATAATATGGGTATTATGATTCGTCGGGATATAACCCTTTTCTTTTAATTTAACCCAGCCAAGCGTAGGGACTTTAATTCTATGACGTTCGCATTTGATAATGTATTTTGCACTCGTTCTCACAAAATACATTTTAGTATCAGATGCATTTTTCTTCTTAAATTTAGGATATTTTGATAATCCTTTAAAAAATCTGTTAAACGCCATATTAGCGTTTGATAAAGCCTGAGTTACAGATTTCGTACTCACTTCTTTAATCCATAGTTTATCTGGATTTTCTTTTAGGTATTCATGGTTCAACCATTTATTAAAATCCATATAAGAGAAGAAGTTTTCTTTATTTTCATATCTCTTCTTATTCTCTGCAAGGTAAAGATTGTAAACAAATCTACAAGTACCAATCGTTCTTTTAATCTTTTCTGCCTGTTCTCTAGTTGGGTTAATTTCTGTTTTATATGACTTTAGAATAAATATTCACCTCTTTTATAAAATAAAGCCGACTTATTAAGCACGCCTAATAGTATCGGCAATTTAACAAAAATTATACCGTTGCAGCTTTTATGTTTTTGTAGCCGCCAAGTCTTGTTTGATTATTGATTGTTTTTAGAACTCTATTTACAATATTATCTGCTTCTTTCTTCAAAGAAGTTACAGTAGTGGAATCTGCATCTCCTTGAATATTAATAGGCATAGAAATATTGTAGGTTGGAGCATTACTTGTGGAATAGGAAGAACTAGAAACTGCTCTAGCAGACTTAACAGCAGAATCTACGGCGCTTCCAAATGGACTACCCGTAAATCTGTTATTGCTAGAAGAAGGTGTTGCGTTATTTGCCCATGTGGGAACAACAGCTTCACCGACTTTTAGAATAGATACAGTTTCGTCACTGCCAAGTCCTAGCATCTTATCGAGTATCGGATTTTGCTTTTTAACGAAATCAGAACCGGAGTGATGCTTTCCGAATAACGCCTTGCCGATTTGGAACAGTCCATACCCTGGAATCATTGTTTTGGCAAAATTTACCAACGTTCCACCAAGTTTTTGGCCTACGTTCTTATCTTTGTCTTTCCACAAACCAATCGTGTCTTTCCAATACGAAACTGTGGAGCCTACCATATTAGCAAGACCGCCAGCGACCATAACACCAACTCCTAATGTACCGGCAGCACTAGCCAATGCTCCACCGCCCGCAGCTATACCGATACCACCAGCACTGCCAAGACCAAACAGACTACCAATACCTTGCCCTAAAGTATTAATTATACCGCCTATGTTAGATAGAAGCTTAGAACCACTACCTATTACTTTCCCTATGACTTGTCCAGCGACATCGCCAAGATTAGAGATAATTCCATTTCCAATGTTCCCAAGTGAGGTTAGAGCACTCATTCCGTTATTAGCTAATTGACCAATAAAGTTAAATCCATTACTTGCGATTGATTTAATTCCATCAATAACAACGTTAGAAATGCCCTTTATGCCAGAACCAAGTTTGTTTAGAATAGTACCACTAGAAGAGGTAAAATCGTTGATGACTTGTTGTGCAGAGTCCCCAACTACACCAATAACCTGTTGTGCTTTATCTCCAAGTTCGCCTAGGCTCTTATAACCCTCTTTGATTGTCCCTGTTACATCAGAATCTATCCCTGTGCCAAATATTTTATTATATCCAGTTAGCAACTTAGTTACGTTCTCTTGACCAGAACCCATTATTGCTCTGCTAAGTAGGTTCTTAAACAGGTCGCTCTTTAGAACATCAAGGACGTAGCTGAAAGCTTGTTTTGTGTTATCGAGCATCTCTTTTGAAGCGTCTTTTGCGTCTTGGATAGCTTGTTTTTGGTCTTCGAGCAAGCGCTCTTGAATCTTATAGCGTTCTTCGTAATCTTTTTTCTCCTTGTCGAGTGCATTAGATTTTGTGTCGTAGGAAGTTTCTGTTTCGTAATCTTTTAATTTCTTTTCAGCCTTTGCACGTTCGTCAAGTAGTTTTAAGCGCTTAGCCTGTGCTTCCTTAGAGTTATCATACTGTAACTCAAGAAGTTGAGCATCAATATCTGCAATATCTTTATTCTTTTCTTTTAGTTCGTCTTTCTTTTTAAGCTCTTCTTCTTCAAGTTTTAGCTTCTCTTTTTGTTTGTCAATTTGGTCTTCAAAGTCTTCTTTTTCTCGGCTCATCTTGGTCTTTATTTTGTCAAGATTGTCGAGCTGTTTTTGATATACATCGTCTTGTTTACCAAGCATATCAAAGAGGAAATTGCCTGCCTTTTCGAGCAAGTTAACCGCTGTATCAATTACCTCTTCGATTTGACTTTGCAGTGCTTTGATATTCTTAGATGCTTTATCATATAGGTCTTGCTGTGTATCATCTATTGTACCAGCAGATTCATGGATAGCGTTTGTGATGGCTTGAATTTGTTCTTCTACGGGTTTTGTACTGATATCTCCAAGATTTAGGGTCTCAGCCATAGCTTTTCTATAGTTTTCGTCTTGGAGTTTCTTTAGAAATTCGTCATAAGCCTTTGTAGCTTCTTCTACTGCTTCATCAGAACTCCAAGCGCCATAAACGCCATCTTTATAAGCGTTTACAACATTTTTGATAGACTGTAAATCTGTTTTAGTTTGCGCCTTTAAAAGCTTCTGATATTCTGTTTGAATGTCGCCATATTGTTCTTTGAGCAGTTTAGTTAGTTGTTCTTTAGCTTTTTCGTCAGACATTCCACTAATGTCAACGTTAAGAGCATCGGCTACTATTTTTCTCTTCTCTGGCGAATCAAGAACAGAGGAAAGCATATTGTTGAAATCGTCAGTGTACTTTTTAATTGTTGCAGGGTCGTTCCAAGCATCATCTAATGAGTATTGCTTTACAATACCCTGTAGATACTTCATACGAGTTTTGATGTTAGTTTCAAATTCTTTATCAGCGTCAGATTTACCAGATTTAGAAGAACTAGACTTTTTAGAAGGTGTATAAGTTAATCCAGCTTCTTGCAACTTAGTCAGGGCATCTAGTTGTTCTTGTAGGTCATCTTGGGTCTCCTGCGCTTGCTCGCCCTGTTTCTCAAGATAGTATTTTGTTCTTTGCATACCACGATACTGGTCTAAATCCGTGGCAGACACCTTTTCTCCCGCATCTATTCTCTTTTGAATAAGCTTACCAAGAGCAATCATCTCTTGGTTCATTGCTTCTATTCTCTTTTTGGTCTCGTCAATTACAGATTGTGTTTGTGTTATTTGTTGTTTTTTTGTCTCAATAGCTGTATCAAAATAACTATCTGACAAATCTTGCAAGGAGTCGATATTTATTCTAATATGGCCGTCTTCTACCATAAGTGCACTAACAAGTGACGGCTCTTGGTCTATTAGTTTCTGAACCGTAGTAACAGAAAGTTCTCCCTTTTCTTTCATTTCACTGAAAGCAGTATTTAGAATTTCCTGTTTTTCTGTAATATTTGCTACAGTAGAAATATAATCTTTCATCGCCTCGTCTTGTGTAACGAGAGCGTTTGTCGCCGCAGTAGTCCAGTCCGCAACCTGTTCAGAGGTTAATTCAAATATCGCTTGGTTGACTTGCCCATACATTTGCTGGAATTTCGTAAGAAATTCTTGAGTCAAAGTATCAAAGTCTATATCATCGACATCAATATTCATGGCTTTTGCGAAAGCCTCTTTCATAGAGTCGTCTCTTAAAATTTGGTTTGCAAATTTATGGGCATAGGTTTCTGCTGTTTTTTGCCCGGCTTCATCGCCAGCTTGAACAGCTTTTTGAAGTTTATCCGAAACTCCCTCTGTATCAATTAAATTCTGAATCTTTACAGTTTCAAAATTAGAGGGATTAAGCGTGACATTTATCATGTCAACGGCTTGTTGTAAACTTTTGTATGTTTCAGAACTCGTATCTCCAAGGTCTGAAAGAGCTTTCATTTCGTCGAGATACGTTTGTTTTTGTTCTAATAATTTTGTTGTAAAAGAAGATGTTAATTGTTGATTAGTTTTTAATTGTTCGGCATAATCTTCATCTGTTGAATTTAGATTTTTCTTCTCTTCGTTAAGTTGTTGATATGCGGCGATTAGTTCATTTATGTTTCCTGTGGATAAAGCCGTGGCGTAATTTTGTGTTGTTTGAAGTCCAGTTTGATATTGAGACACATCTTCCGAGCTATAAGAAGTCATTTTCTGGGCTTTCTTTTGTTCGTCGGATAGCGCTTGCTCAGATTTTTCCTTATTTATAGCTTCTTGGGTTTTCTTTATTTCTTCAAGCAAGTCAAGTTGCTCTTGAAGTCTCTCTTTTTCGGCTTCGTCTGCAAGAGTCAACGTTCCTTTAGAATTTATATCATTAATTTGTTTTTGAATTTCTTGTATTTTTGATTGAGTTTCTTCTAACTCTGCGTTACTTTCTTCCAGCGATTTTTTAGACTGTTCAGCCTTTTCTTCAACGGATGGGAACATTTTGTTCCATGCCGAAGCCACAACTGGCGCAATCGCAACAATAGCTCCTAATAGAGCGAAAATAGTCCCTACAGGGCCAAGAAGAGTTGTTATGGCAGTTCCAGCAGCGCCAATAGCAGGAATTAACCCAGATGATAACGCCGTTGTAAATTCTCCTGCCACAAGAGACGCAAACGCTCCTACTTCGCCAGAAACAGAAGTGAATGCGCTAATCAACCCACCAATTGCTTTGCTGGTGCTTGCTATATTTGCTATAGTTTTTGCTGCAAACGCGACCGCTAAAGCGACACCGACCTCTTTAATCAGCGGTGATAGAACTGGAATTTTATTTAGTAGAATATTTAGGATTTCTACGACTTTGGACAGACCGTCGTAGGCTAATGCAAGGATTCTATCAAGATTGGAGTCCTGTGCAAATTGTTGAATACTTGCGGTTAATCTATTTTGTGCAGCTTCAAGAGATTCATTATAAACCGTCATCTTTTCAGCGGCAACACCATTTGCATTTTCTGCAACTTCGGTTGCTTCTAAGACACGGTTATAATCTTCCATAGCTGCAATAACTTTGTGTTAATATAGATTCGTTATTTCTATATACTATTATAATAATAGTCTTATATTCACATATAAGAACAGACTATATCTTTGTCTGAATTTAACAGACATCCCCCATTTCCACGCACTTGCGTGTACGCTAAAATAGCTAGTCGTTGAACCTTCTCTTTCGAGCTTGGCTGCTGATTTTCTCTTATGAGACGTTCCAGCAATTAAAGGGAGTTATTTTTACATATATCACTATATGCTCGTGCTATAATATTGTTAAAAGTTTAACACGTTGCGCTGCCGCGTTCCGGCTCAGACTGTTACTTTTGTGACTTATTATTTATATAATAAGCGGGAACGGTTCTCCTTAAAGATGTCTTTACATCTGACCATTCCTCTATAAGTTTCCTTATAGCTCGGACTATATTTTCACCTGTTTATAACAGGGTATTCCTCCTTAGTCTCTACGATGTTTCTTGTATAATTTAACAAGAAATTATCTCGGTATTCTCATCTCACAGAGTTCACCGATATAGGAATATTATAATATTTATGTTTCAAATATCTATGAATTACTTCATATTGTAGCTAATTAAAACCACATAAGCTAATTGGTTTTGCTCTAGCGTTGACATTGTGTTCCACTTAGAACCAATTTCATCCATAATTGTTCCAAGGTCACGCATTTTACCGCTTGTATCCACTAGACTAATACCATATTTTTGCAGGACTTTATCAGCATCGTTCACCGTGGCCTTGATTTCGCCCGTTTGCTCGTCAACAAGGTCGTCTAGTTGGACGTTTTTATCTGCTGATATTTTAGAAATTCTCGACACAATGCTTTGCCATGCAGAGCCAATAACTTCTGCGCTTTGTCGAGTTTTTTCTTCTGAAATGGTGATTAGACCGATAAGTTTATCAAGTCCTAATCCTGCCTGTCCAGCAGAACTAGCAACCTTTTGTAATGCCGTAGAGATTTCACCTGTGCTTGCAGCGTAATTTAAATCGACTGCGACAAGTTTATCTACGATTTGGCTCGTATCCTCTACAGCTATATTATAGGATTTTGTAATCTTTATATTTATGGCAAGTCGTTAATTTACCATTGTTATTTATAAGTTTCCTCGTTTGTATCTAGGTTGTAAGAGTAATATTCGTAATTATATTTTGTAAGAAGAGTTATTGCCTTGTCTTTCAAAATCAATAGAAAATTATCATCTGGTAAAATATCTGTTTTGGAAATAATTTCAAACTGTTTATACCCGCCACTAAGAAATACTTTTCTCCTTATTTCTTGTTTTGTGTCAAATTCATCGTCAGTCTCAAAGCCACGCATTACAGACATTCTGTGCCCACCGCCAGAGTATTCTACAATTATGTTATATTGTTCAAGTAAAATATCCCCAAAGAATCCTCTATATTTAAAATTTAAAATTCCATCATATAAAACTTGGATGTAAATTTGTTGAGAGGAAGTTGGGACATTATAAACCCCATACCTCTCAATCATTGTTTGCATTTGTTTGTCTCGTATATCGCAGTTTTGGGCAACATTTTCTACGCCATATCTCTCTAAACAGGTATTTTTGATTCTTTGTTTTATAATATCTGATTCCATCGGGTGAGAACATCCATAAAGTTCAATCATGGTTTTTAGCGATTTTTGCTTTATTTTTTCATTTTGTAACGGACAAGCGCACCCATACTTCTCTATATTATTTCTTCTTTTTACTTCTTGCACAGACTCTAATTGCGAAACAGCGGTAACACCGTATGTTTTTAAGACGGATTCTTCTCTTTTCTGTTTCATACATTTAGTGTTTTTACAGCAATCCTTTGAGATAATTTTCCTATGAGTAATACATGAATAATATGGAATTTCCGATACAGCTCCACAATAATCACATTTTACCATTACCATGCACTTAGACCACCGTTGGATATCATCTATTTTTACAGTAATATAGTCGCCAAGTTTTGCGTCGTATCCAAGGCTCTGATAGTATTTGCGATTAGAATTTGTACATAGAATCGTTACTTCTTTGTCTAAAATCAAAATAATTACTCCTTAAACATAATTAACTTATAGATAACACTTATATTCACATATAAGAATAGACTATATCTTACGCATTCTGCGTCACTCTATTTCCACGCACTTGCGTGTACTTCCTTTCGGAATAGTCGTTGAGCCTTACTTTTCAAAATATTATACCAAATATTGTTTGCTTTGTCAATGGATTGTTTGTTAATATTTCTGTAAAGTCTTGGTTGCTGATTGTCTCTTACGAGAGTTTCCAGCAGTTAAGAGTGTTTTTACTATATAATCTCTACATAGTCTGCCTAAAATCAAGCAGTAAGTTGATTTGTACTTTCCGCCGCATCAAGTTGACCAACAACAGCCAGTGTAGTTGACTGTTTCAACATTTCCATAGCGTCTTGTGCACTATAACCCTGTCTTCAATTTGTTACTCTAATAATCGCTACTTATTTAGAGATTCCATATAGGATTTTCTATATATTACTATATAGTTCTGACTATATCTTCACAAATGTGTCTCCCATTTCGGAACGCTTGTTCCTACATAATAGTCGATGAACCTTACTTAAAAAGTCTTGGCTGCTGATTGTCCTATTACTAGGAGTTTCCAGCAATTAGAGAAATTTAACGTGACCTAGACATATTAAGCCACGCATCTGCACCTTCTGCAACTGTGGTCGTAGTAGCACCAAGTTGCTTTGCTAGTTGAGTATAACTATCTGCTAGTTGCACAGTATCTTCGTAGCTACCCATTGTAACCATACGAACCTGTGTCATAGCTTCATTCATATCATAGATTGCAGATGTAAATTCACTAGTAATTTTGTTGATGGCTTCCATAGCCACCTGATATTTAATAAGGTTCTCTACACTGTCTTGAATAGATTTGGAGAATGTATCAGAAGAGCTTGCTCCATCATCAGCTTGAGCCTTGTACAGTTTTAATTTGTCTGTCGCGTCTTGACATTTTGGACTTAATTTTTCACATGCCTCCGCGTCGCCATTTACAACTTGAGAATGCTTTGTAATTACGACCTCAGTATCAGAAACAGCGGCTCCAAATTTTTGTAACGCTAATTTTGCTTCATTATATTGGGCTGTTAGAACTTTATACTCTTCTGTATCAGTCTTACCCTGAGACTCAAGCTGGGTAAGTTTTTGCTTGGTAGAAACTAGCTTACTTAGTGCAGACTCAAAAGATTTAATATCCTTTTGTCGTTTCTCGTAATCAATCTGTTCTTGTTTTGCTTTTGCTTCCGCATTTGCAACATCTTGTTGCTTCGCTGCTTGAGTTGTCAAAGCATTATTAGTTTTTTCAATATTTTTTTCTACTTTATCGATATTATTCGCTAACTTAACTGCACTAGCAGCTTGGTCGTCAAAAATAACATTACCAGTATTCTGACTAACAAGTAAACCATACTTGTCCATTTTTGTAATAATGTCGTTTAGTTGGCTATCAAGCGCCTTATAATATTCCGAACCTGTACCATTCTTAGCTTCTTCTGCATCAAGCTTAGATTTAACAGACTGATACTGGGAAAGCAAATCAAGACTTTCTTTTAAATTATTTTGTTCAGTTTGAGCAGCTTGATTTGCGGCTGTTTGACCACTAACTTTTTGCTGGTACAATTGTTGTTCAAGGTCTAGCTGTTGCTTTGTAGAATTTATGACAGTCTGCGAACCTTGATACTGAGACTGATACTGCTGTTCTTCTGTTACTGCAATATTCCTAAGTGCCGTATAATACTGTTCATTTGCAGTATTCCCAGAAGCTTTTGCATCTGTTATCTTTTTTTCTAAATTGTATCGCTCTTGTAGAGATTTGATAATTTGTTGCTCTAGCTCATTCTGCTGTTTAACTTGTTCTATTCCAGTGTATGTCGCGCTAGATGCTCTCAGTTGGCTATACTGTTTATTTATAATATCTATATTCTTAGGATTTCCGCTCATAGCTTGTAGGCTTGCCAACTGAGCAGAATTTACGGCATCGTTAATACTTTGTTTTAATGTCGTTACTGTCCCACTCGCATCTTTAAAAGAAGAAGTTATGACGGTTCCGACGCGCTTAACACTACCGCCAAGAGTTTCGATGTATTTTGTTACTTCATCAATATCTTTTGGTTGAAAACCAGCTGGGAACGAAAAGCCTTTTCCCATTGCTTTGCTTATTTGCGTTGATATCTTTTCTGCAACTTTTTCAAGTTCTTTTTGCAGTATTTGTGCGCTATCTGTAACATCTTTTGTATCAAATTCTGGCGTAATTAGAAAACTAAACAAATCGCTTTGTGCTTGTGCCATTTGCCCACCTCCTTATTTATGTCTTCTAGTATCTTTACTGACAGAAAGACCACCAGCAACACGGTGTTTAATAGTAGTGTCTTTGAAATATTTCTTCATATAAGCCGCAATCTCTTGTCTTGCTCTACCAGTAAGAAGCTGAGAGAGCTCTTCATTAACACCTTCACCAATGCCGGTGGTTCTAGGATTACCATAAGGAGAGTTCCAAGTACCATCCATTACATAATCGTACAATCCTTCTGTAAATTTCTTATTATCAAAGCCATTGTGAGCATCAAACTGCGGAGTTTCACCGGGACTATATGGACGATAAACACGCTTTAATTTATCCCAATCACAGTAAATTCTAATCTGATTAGGTACTCCATGCTTATCAATGATAGTATAACTAATAGTTGCCAGAAAGCCACCTTGCTCTGCCAATCTCTCATAGTAAGGTGATTCAGAAGTTGCGTCGTAAAAATACTTTTTTATATATTCCTTAATCTTCTTAACGCCCTCTTGAGCAATAGCCATTAGGATATTTCTTGCTTCTCTCTCATAGGAATCATAGAAACCCTTTTGGATTCTTTCTATTTTTACACCAATAGCGTCTTGCAGTTTTCTGTTATCAACTGTTTGTTTCGCCATTTGCATCACCTTCCGGCTTTTTATATTTCTCCTTCATTTTCTTATCGGCTTCTTCCATAGCGGTTTTACGCATACCATCCATTAGTTCCTTGACAGCAGGATTAGAATACGCCATCACGTCTTCTAGGAAATCCTTATTCTTCTTAGTGCTTAGTTTCTTAAGCACCTTATCAAGAGCATCAATCTTATCCTGAGTAATGTTATTATCAATAGCACCTTTGATAATATTCATAGTATTAATCTCATTGATACCAGAAGCCTTTTCAAAAGCATCAACAAATTTAACACAATCATTACCAATAGCAGTCTTTAGATAATTATCAAATTCAGTTTCGACCATGATATCATAATATTCAGGAGATTTATCTTCCTTCGTAATTTCAATATCAGTATATTTAAGAAGGATATCAAACAGAACGTGCATATCGTAACGCATAAACACAAGTTCAATATCTAGCTTATTATTTAGAATCTCAGTAATTTCTTCTGAGAAAGTTTCATTGACCTTATGGATATGAGCATACTTGTTACCAATAGAGATATAATTAATAATATTGATATTTTCAAAGAGCCAGCTATTAAGAGTCTCTTTATCAATTAGTTTGTTTTGGAACTGCTTTAGCTTATCAATAACAGTTTTCAGTGTCATAATTTCACTCCTTTTAATACTTGTTAAAATAGTTATTTAGAAATTCTTCCATACTATCGTATTTGGTATACGGAACTCTAATTAGCTTTATATTATATTCGATACAATAGTTTGTCTTAAATTTATCTCTTAACTTCTGTTCAGAAAACGCTTCTTCTCCACCAAACCAAGAAACTGGTCTGTAATGTTGAGCACCATCATATTCTATTGCGATATTTAAGTCTGGAAGATAAAAATCAAAAGGCATATCTCTTTCTTTGCGAATGCAGTCTCCGAAATGATATTGCCAAATATAATTTATATTGTGCTCTTTAAGATATTTTTCGAGACGTTCTTCTCCAAGGGGTTTATGGCAACCACTGTGTCCAGCGCCTCTTCTAATATCTTCTGGTCTAAGATAGAAATGTTCGCCACATCTTAAACACTTACATTCAATCTTGTCCCTATATCCTTTATATTCACCAATTATTTCTATGAATTGGTTTTTAAGTTTTGGAGCCGTCAATTCAAATCTTTCTTTCCCGTTAGCGGTTGGTTCATCATCACAATGAGCAAGAAACTCAGAATGACAATATCTACACGGGAATTTATTTACTCGTATCTCGGCCCAGCTTCTTTCCTGCACTCCAATATCCTTGTGTTTTAGACAAATAAATTTAAGAGGTGTCTTATTGTCTACATATTCGGCATCAACAATTTCCACACCGTACTTATAGCCCTCTTTTTTAACATACTCTAAATTGAGTTTTTTATGGCTTTCCCAATCTGGCATTTTCATTTTTAAATAATAATTTCCCGCCACAATATCACCTATAAATTTAGAGTAATCTAAATTTATAGAATTACAATGTAGAAGAATTGTGGTCTGGGTGTTTTGGGCATCTCTAAAATCCTTAATTACAACGTCTCCGTCTGTCTCTAACATAAGAAAATTTGATAGATTATGCTCTGTATAAGGATTACCTCTAAAATATTTAGATAACCTATTATTTCCTCTGTAAGAATGATAAAGGTCATTCTTGCTAAAATAATATTTATATCCATCAATACTTTCTAATTCTAATTTTGTATAATTCCTAATTTTTTCTGGTTCGTTGATAATGGTAAGATTATAATAATCCAACAATTCTTGAAGCGTCATATATCTCCTTTATCAAATATCGTTTAGAGAACCAACTTTAATATCTTGCTTAATGCCATTCTCGTCAAAGTAGTCTCCTAAAGAATCCGCAATGTCATTATCGTTGTAAATATCCAACATTTGAGCAGAACCACGCTGCCAGCCCACAAGAGAAATTACTACATCATCCGGTAGTTTTGCTTCTTTCATCATTGTGACATAACGATGCCTACAACAATGGCTGTAAAAATCAGTATTCATAACCGCAGAAATAGTTCTTGAAATGCTATCTGCTGTTGAGACACTAGCTTGACGATAAGTGCCGTCATCATTCTTGACAATAAATAGCCATTCACTATCAATATTATTTTCTTTGCGATACTTCATCCAAAGGTCATAATATGGCTTAAATGATTTAATAAATGTGAATTTATAAAGTAGTTTTCCCTGTTTACCATGGCCTTTAGTACGAATTTGCTCTGGCGTTTTCCACATACAGCCATAAACAATATTCTCGTCAGTAAACCAGTCTGTCTTAAATTGAATAAGCTCTGCCTTTCTTGCGCCACAGCTAACGGCTAGAGCAAGATAACAAGCGGCTTGATACCGTTTAGCGGCTACCAACTTATCAAGACAATCTTGAATTTGTTCTTCACTCATGATGGTCTTTTCACGAACAGGCTGTTTTACAGGAGTTTCCAACTTAACAACAATATTTCTAAAATCAGGAAACTCATCATCAAGAACATTTTCAATATAATCAGACATAGAAGACAGAGATGATTTAATAGTAGAAATTCTATTACTAGACCAACCCATATCAGTGATTGCATAATTAAAGAAATTAACAAGCTGTCTCTTCTTTAAGTCTACAAAGAATATATCTTTATTATGTAGATAATTCCAGCAGAAGAACAGCCGAATCATTTGCTCATATTGATAAATCGTCTGTGGAGAACGACCACCAGTAGTCTTGTATGCAAGATAGTCCTTCAACAGATTCTTATTGTCTTCATTAACTTTTGCCCAAATCTCTTCCGTATAAATTCTATTATATACAGTTCTTCTTCCCAATTTTCTCACTTCCTAACTCATCTAATAGTTTTGCTACATCGTAGCTGTAATATTTCTTCTTTAATTTTCTATCTATTTGAACAGCACCATAATCAATGCAGTCCTGAATATTTATTGAAACCTTTGTTGATTCTTCTTTAAATTTATTAAAATCTTTGATGCTCAAGAAATAAGTTCCGTCATTTCTAAAGTCTAACACAAAACCACATACACAATTACAATAGTTATCATACTCAGTAAGAGCTTGAATTTGATGCCAATGAATTTCTCGTTTAGTAGGATTCTCTTTTGTCGGTTTCTCACGTTCAAAAGAAAAACTTTTCTTGTCTGTTGATTTTAATTCCAGACAATACATATAAGGTGATTGGAACAAGATGAAGTCAAACGGAGACTTCATAGAAAATCTTGTTGACTTACTATCTTGCCCAAATCCACTTGCGCTATCATGCAATCTAATTACTGCCACATCTTTAGGAATACTTTCTTTGAACTTTTGTTCAAAAATTTTTCCAACATTCGTCAATATTAATCACCGGCTTCTCGCCATTCTCGGTAAAGAAGTATTCGTTACGGTTGCTCTTAACAACATTATTCAGCATCAAATCCCAATACGGAATATCATCATGATTCATATTCCTTGACAAATAGTAGTTAATTGTGCTATACTTTTCTACACGATACATTGGGTCTGGCAGATTAAAACAATATTGCTGGTACACGATGATAAACCGCAACATAATATTCTTATTAACCTGTAAATACTCAACCAGACTATCACAATCAAATGTAAGTGTGAAACTATTTTCTTCATTATCAACAGTATGATACAACGATTTTACATTTGCAATTTCAGAATCAAATACACCAATTAGTTGCTCATGTGTAACATCTTTGATATACATTTTGAAACATTTGTCCATATTTTTATCCCTTTCAATCCAAAAGTCAGTAAACAACCACAACCCACCCTTAAAAACCCCTGTGTTTACTGCACTTTATTTAACGATAAAATTTCACTTTCATGCATATACATCTAAAAATGAAAATGAGTTAAAAATCCATAAATATATAGACAAGTAACTCATTTTCAACGTATTCTACAATTTAAGATTCAATTTCAGGTTTTGTTCCTGTTGCTTTCTTACGAGCAGGGGTCTTAGTCCTCTTCTCATTTAATTCAGAAACATATTTACCAATATTCTCCATTTCCTTAGTGGGAATAATGAAATATCGGAAATCTGCCGGTGTGCGAGTTACACCATCATGACAATCAAACTTTCCAAGTTCAAGGTCATATCCAACGATGTCTACAATACTATCGTCCTCGAAAAGTTTACCTCTTAATAATACCTTCATTTCTTCTCCTTCTATAATTATTGGTTGAAAGCTCCCGTTGTTGCTCATTACACTTCTACGGAAACAATCTTGTGAACAATAAGAGTTCTTATACGAACCAGAAGAAATGCAAGATGAGCAAACATAATAAGAGCGTCCGCAATAAGCACATATTCTATTATGTTTCATACTTTAAGTACCTGATTTAACAAAATCAACCCTTTTGAATAGCATCGCTAATTTTGCCTTTTTGATTATCTAGCTCTTCAACAGCGGCTTCAATCATAGCGTCAATTAGCGGAGTAATCTCGATACCCATACCCTTGATAACTTCCTCGGCCTTTTCCTTCTTCTTTTCTTTTGGAATCTGCCCAGTTTCACCAAGCTTTTCAGCTGCACGAACGCCGATGCAGACTAGCTTATAAACACCGATGTTCTTTAGCCAAGGAATAATCTGAGGAATTAAGCTCTTGCAAATATACGCAACAGCGCCAGCAATTACGATACGAACAAGATTAACAAGAATCGGGGTTAAAAATTCCATCATAATAACTATCTCCTTTAATATATTAAGTCACCATTGCAATTGTTTCAGTCTGCCCATTGCTATAAGTAACTTTTATAGAACCATCGGGAGCAGCCTCAATCCCTACAACATACGCTTCGGTTTTAGTAGGGCCGGTAACAATTGTAGTATACGCTTCGTTGTGAAGTTCTGTTGCGGCATCGTCAATAGACTTATAGCATTCCACGGAACCATTTTTAGCGGAAGTATCGGTATCGTTTACTTCCTCAGAATTGACCAGAGTCCAAGTTCTCTTGATAACCCCACGTCCCTCGGAAGCAACAGCTCTAATTGTAGTAGACGCATAAGCGGCTCCAATCTTAACAAAGGCATCTGCATGGGTAGCATTAGATGTACTGTCAATACCAATTTGAATAAAATCCGCGGGTAGACCATCGCGGAAAAGCCACTTAATTTCCGCTTCAGAAGCAATACTACTGCCATTTGTACGCATAGAAATTCTACACAGGCCAAAACCACCATGATTATAACCCTGAGAAATGTAAAGAGTAGTAGTCCAGTCAGTATAATTCTCATTGGTTAAATCAATTTTGGCAAAACGATGGTATGGGTAGTTATTTTTATTACCAACCTTGGCATTGCAAGCATAAAAACCAATTTCCGCAGTAGAATCTGCCCCACCATCATATTTATAATTTAACAGAATATCAGTACCGCCAGAAACGGTTCTCTCAGCGGCAAGCTTATCGGCAGAACTAGCTTTACCATTAAATCCGTTTTCATCAATGGTAAGTTTTTTACCCTTAAAATCAATGGTTAGCGCATCAGAGTTTTCTTGACTATACATCTTTACGCCATCATTTGCCGAATCAAATTCTAGTGCACTTCCACCAATCAGGTCTAAACTGTCATTGCCAATACTTGCAACACTATTGAACATAATCTCAGAAGCATTAAAGCGCATATCTCCTAAAATGCTTTTGATTTGTGCAACATTCCCGTCAGTACTTTGGAATCTTAGCTCAGCAAGCTCGTTGGAAGCATCATCTTTATTGGTGAGAGTTAAGCCGTTATAATCGATTTTTGCAATTTGATTAACGTCTGTGTCGCTAATAAGACTCCAAACAAAGTTACCATTTTCTGGAATTGAGAACCATTGATACGGAACACCATCCGTAATACCTGAGTTAATTGCACTAATAATTTCAGGTGTGCCGCTCTTTGTATCATAAACGGTAAGCCCACCATAAGGAGCCCCTGAACCTTCTTCATTTACAATTTCAACGTCAAGCTTGTTATGCTTATTACTCAATGATAAATAGCTTGGGTTTGCTGTGAAATATGTGGTATCTTTAGTGCTAAATTTGACATCTTTATCACTATATATGTTCAGGTTTTGGTTTGCATCTTGTCCAATTTTAGAAATTTTAGAATCTTTCTTAATTGATAAAGAACTATTATCAAGAACAGTATCTCCGGTTAATGTACCACCTGTTAAAGCAAGATATTTCTTTTCCGCATCTGTTTTACGGAGGTATAAGTTATCAACAAGTTTAACATAAATTTTAGTCAAACCAATTGTAATCTTTTTGTTTACATCATAAGTCATAGGATTCCTCCTTTCTATAATATTTAGTCCCTACTACACTGATTCCAATCTTCGTGCCATTGAGAAGCCCATGTATATGTAAACGTAGCACCACAAGCTTCCCAGTTACCCAAACGACCGCCGATAGTATAGGTTCTGTAACCACTGGTTGCTGCACCGGCAGCCTCATATCTGTCACCCGTACCATCATTTCCACTTGTTCCAGTGTAAGTTATTGGATAACACAAACCACGTTTTACATCAAATTTAACATCGCCAATCCAGACATTCTGTTTATTCTTAGTTGCTGGCGCAGGGAGTGTTCCAACTTCCTCATAGTTTGTTTCATAGTCTTTATAGGTGTGTTGTACGCCTTTTGCAGCGAAGTATATCTTTGCACTATAATCAGGCTGGTACACAAGCATCAAATCAGATGCTATATAGTTCATGCCAATCCCATACTCAATACCTTTTATCCTGTAAGGATAAGTATTATTCTTGTTGTTTACAGGAGAACCATCATAAGAACCAATAACAGAATCTGTCATACCTGTGTACATAGGCATACACGAAACAACTGTATTTGTCGTTGTACTAAATGTATTAGGAGAATCCACAGTTATAGCAATGTATCTTGTAGAGCCAATTGTAACTGTTTCTTTCTTAATAACTCTTACACGATTTGCGAGGCTATGCACTTCATCATTATTTCTGTCCAAATTATTGCTACTTGGATTGCCGATTGATACACAACCGCCGACCGGTATTCTGTTCGCTTCTGTTTCATCGAGAATAACTCTCTTTACATTGTTTTCAGAAGTTACAGATTTATACTGATAATTGTAGCCAGAGCATCCAGTGAATACAGTCTGTGAATTTTTAGTCAGGTATTTAACAATCAAAAAGATTATCTGCAAAGTGTTTGCACTCATTCCGCCGCCATTATATCCAAACCCTTTTTCTTGATAAGCTTGTCTCCACTGGTCATAACTCTTTATACCCATAGGAGATTTACCGGGTTGGCTACGTGGTGTACCATCAGAAGCCTCTACGCTGTTATATGCAGAAGTAATATAATAAGGCAAAACAGTTCCATCGGCTTTAACAGCTTCATACCAAGGAATAAGACCAAGTGATTCGTTTGGCATATCGGAGAAATACAGGATATCATAGCCATCAGAACCATGCTCTTCAACATTCCAATAGAACGTCATAGATAGAGTACCGACATCGTTTGAACCACTCTCGGAATATGTGCCAGCGCCTTTTAAACCTGTTACACGAGCAGTCCCATCGTCATCACGAATGTAGTTACATCTATACCAGTTAAAGACTTCAAATTCCATATACGGGTCAGAGCCTTTTGTAGTATCAGTAAACGGAGTAGCAGCACCCATCTTATAATCGTCAATTTCTTCCACAACGTCAGGCTTTGCGGAATCGTGTCTCCAAATTTTACGTTTCCATACTCTACCGCTCTTCTTGAAGTTAAACATGATTCCAAGAACTTCGTCAAGGATAGAAGGAGTTTGACCGTTAAATGTAGCGAGCTTTGTTTCGCTGTCAATCATGGTTATTGTATTCGGATAAAATTCATTGATAATGCTACCCTTAACTCCGTCTACACCAAAGTTTACTATTTGAACCTTTGGTTTCTTCTGTTCTGTTCTGTTATTCGCATCAAAGGCGGATTTAGAAAAAATAGAAGCACAATCAATCACATAGAAATTTCTATTACTTCCTGTGTAATTAGCGTAGCAATTATTTATACTAATAAAACCATCAAATAGACTACCGTAATCAGAACGAAGAGTCATAAATCTCTCTCCGTATGTATTTACCTTTGTATTGCTAACCATGACGACACCATGACCATAACCCATATTGATATAGCCTTCTTCTACACCGATTGTACAGTTATCTATAAACAGGTCGGAACAATAATCGTGTGTGTCAATGCGGTTTATGTGAGTGTTCAGTACGTGCATCGTCTTGCAGAACAAGAACGCCATAGCGCCCCACCAACCATCAATATCACAGTTTTTAATTGTAACATTGCAACTTGCTCCTGCATGGAATATATACCCTGCAAACGCAGTTTGCCACCTAGAAGCGGTTGTACTATCATCTTTTGGTTTACCAGCAATATTAAATCCTACAATATTATCAAATGTAACATTAATAGCATTCGTTGCAATAAATATTGCGCCTTTAAAATCTTCGTTTGTTATAACATCATCGCCACATGGATTTATAACGAAATCACGAACTTCTGTATTAGAACGGTCTACTCTCATAAACCAAATGACAGATGTTTTCTTCTTTGCCTTAACATTTATTACGCATCCTTTAATAATAGTTCTTCTATTAGGATATAGTGTGGCGTTTTGAATGTAACAGTCAGATGTCATATCATCTATTGGAGGATACATGATTCTTCCGTTGTTTGCAACTACAACGAGTTCTTCTCTCTTCTCCCATGTAATTTCTCCACGATTTTCACGCCTACAACCCTTCGGATTTACTAGGTGAATAGCTGTCATTGGTGGGTATTTTACATGGTCTGCCCATTCTTCCACATATTGAGTATTATGTTTAAGAAGCGTTATGTCACTAATACTTGCGTCTACTGGTTTGTTATATATCTGGAACATAATATCCCAGTTATAATCAGTTATATCTATTTCGGAACCAGACCAATCTGTGCTGGTTTCAATAACAATTTTTCTTACACTTGCAATAGAAATTTTACCATGGTGATTATAAACACTCATGCCAAAAAGATTTGCTATTCTGTGGGCCGTTTCTACAGCTGGTCTATCATCGTGAACACCATCTAGGTATGCCCCACAGTCATCATAAGAAATAGATTTTTCATACCCGTTCTTTTTGAGAAGCATTTCTTTTAATTCATCTACGGTAAATGGAAGAATGACAGATTGAAACTGATTATCAGGGAAATCAATCAGTTCTGTATTGACATCATATTTTACAAATGTATCAATCATTTTACGATTGCTATCAAGTTCTCTTACGATTTTGATTTTGCCTTCATCAATGTCGTAAAAGAAAAAGTCCCCACAAATTAAATCGTATAAAGTATTCCCGTATAGCTTTTTATCACCAAGAGTATACAATTCATAACCAGACTGACCAGTCACCTTGTTTAAAGCATTAGATACTTTCGTACCATCTTTAAATACAAAGTCAACAGCACAAGCCAAAATATAATCTTTATAATTTTTATATTCTGAATTTAGACTATCAATAGATATAATTTTACTGTTTTTTTTATCTTCATTTTCAAGAGTTAGATTTATTTTCTTTATTGATTGTTCACTTTGAGTTTGTTTATTAGAAAGATTAGTAATATCGGATTTAACACCATTTATAGAAGTGTTGATATTTCCAATGCTGTTTTTGGTATCATTTACTGATTGGTTAAGCTTTGATATATCATTTTTATTTTGTTCAGATTGAGATGATGCACTTGCAATACCATCTTCAAAATGCGCCAGATGAGTTTGATTAAGAATCTGACCATTTTTAATATTTAATTTTTCATAAGACAAAGATAACTCACCTCGCGTTTTAATAAAAAATAAAAAATGTAGGTAACGCTTTGGCGTTACCTACATTTAATTTAACAAGAAATTACTCTTCTTCGTCAGTGTCGATTACGATAGAATACAGGTCATCAGAAGAGCAACCAGCAACAAACTGCATAGAAATATTCTGTACAGCAGGGTCACCATCTGCGGTCAAATCCCAGTTCCAGTTGCCATCAATTTGAGCCATACCATGAATGACACAGGGATACAGCTTGCCATCGCAGATATCTGCAACTAGGCCATAAGCAGTAACCAGAACAGTATCAGGCATAGTACCGCTCTTGATTTCGATACGCTGTGCGGTAGCATGAGACTTAACGGTGTAAGCCATAGATACCTTAACGCAGCCAAGAGTGTCTACCATTTCGGTGATATCTTGTTCATCAAAAGTGATGGATGCAGGCTGTGCATCAGGCCCGGGTTTTGCAGCAGTGATAGCAAATTTGCCCTGAGATGCAGCAGAACCGTCCTCAGTCAGTTCCTTCACATAGTCGCCGTCTGCCTGAGTACCATAAACAGTACCGATATACAGAGTGTCACCGGCTTCCTTTACGGGGTCGAAAGGCAGAGGATAAGTCTCAGTGCCTTTCTTAATATCAATCTGAACGTACTTAGTATAAGTAGTTTCGCCGGTTAGAACATCAGTACCGTTCTGAGCAGCAATAATAGCGGTGTTCCAAGTAGCGCTTTCTACGTTTAGATTTGCACGTTTGCTGTGAGAAACTAAAAATTTATTATACTTCGCAACAGTATAATCATAGGGCTTATATTTTCATATAAGAATAGACTATATCTTCATCTGGCTCAACAGCCAGAGTTCTCCATTTCGAGCATCATTAGCTTATGCTCTACTCCCATAAAGGGATAGTCGTTGGTCTTTATTCTTCGATAAGAATATTAGATGCGGATTATCCAATCATATTATTTTTTACTATTCCATATATAATTACTATATGCCCTATACTATATTACTATGTATAGTTAGTATAATATGCTCTAAGGAACTTTCCGTCAATTAAAAGAATTTTTACGATTTATCTCTAAATCTCGTGACCTTTCTCACATTATTAAGCCACGCCCAATGTAAACATCCTTTGTATTTATATAGTGTCGTTAATACTATATACTATTATTAAAATAGTCTCATTTTCTCAAATGAGAGTAGGTCATATCATCTTCTGTTCAATACAGAAGCTTCCCATTCCGCAATCACTCGATTGCTTCTCCGTCGCCACGGATGACCGTCGAACCTTTTTCAATAAATCCAGTAACAGAACGCCATGTCTTTCCATTCTTGATATTACGAATACTTCTAGGTATCACATTATACATACTCGCAATTTGATTACATGACATACCATCTTCCAAAAGAGCAATAATCTCTAGTACATCTTTTTTAGTAAGAACACTAAAATTGCATTCTTCGCCTTTCTTGATGCTCTCTACTCGTCTTTGATATGTTGGAGGGTATACGACATTATCTCTTACGGTAGTCCATTCAAGATTGTCAACACAATTATTTAATGTATTAGTGTCTTTATGATTAACAACAGGTAAATTATCAGGGTTTGGAATTAGTGCTTTAGCAATAAGACGATGAACAAGAAACCTCTTTCCACAGATATACACTCTTTTATATCCATTCTTTTCAACATATCCTTCGAGATATCTTCCACTAAAATCACTATAAATTTCTCCATTTTCACAAGCATAATACTTTGAATCTGGAATCAAGCCCAATTCTTTCTCTGTTAGCTCTTTCATATAATCCTTTCATTACTAAAACTTGGCTGCTGATTTTCTATTATAAAGCGTTTAGGGTTTGACCATGCGCCATCCGAATAATTTTTTCTACTTTCGCAACATTCGCGCTCGTTTTTTTTAAAAAACTACGCTGTAGTTTATTCGGCTTTAAGAATTTCCAGCAATTAAAGAAGTTATTCGATACTAATTAATAGTAAAGGGAACATAGTGTTATTCCACGACCCATTTATATTCCATTGATTCACTAAATCAATGCGTTCATAACTGCTATGAATTACTCCATAGAATAGACTATATCTTCATCTTATTTAACAAAATAAGAGGACTCCACTTCCATTTAAGGGATTTTCACCCACGCCAATAGTTTGCGCCGTACTCCTATTGTATCGTCCGATACCAAGGGATAGTCGTTGAACTTTACCTTTTACAATTTACAATCTTATTTTGAATGAGAGTATTTTGATTTTGGGAAATCATAATCTTTTAGCAGATATCCCCAATGTGTTTTACATCTAATAGCCGATACGGTTACATCGCTTATACCAAAATGTTTCGCAATTTCATCGTGAGTAACGCCAGCCATAATCATATCTGCAATTTCAACAACTTGTTCTTCTGTTAATTTCGCTTGCGAATTTTTAGGCCCTTTTCTTGAAACAAGGCCGTGTTGGAAAGCGTGTTTTTGATTCTCGGCGTTTGTACACCATTCAAGATTTCCAACATAATTATTTTGTTTATTCCCATCAATATGGTTTACTTGAAGCTTTTCCATCCCTTCAACAGGATTAAAGGTCATAAGAACAAGCCTATGTACAAAAAATTTCTTATCTTTTCCGTTGACATAAAAAGAAACTTTTAGATATCCTTTGCAATTTGGCTTTGGTTTTCTATATTTCTTTTCTTTAATATCATAGATATTCCCATAAGTATCAATGGTGTATTTTTTCTTCACGCCATCAATTTTTAATTCTTTAATCATTATCATATTTATCACCTTTGTGTTATAAAATTTATAATTAAGGTTGATTAGTAAAGGGTCTTAGCTGCTGATATTCCTATTTCTAGGATTTCCCAGCAATTCAGAGTCATTTATTTAGAGTTATCACTAACAATACTGGCAGTCAAAATTTACCAGTGGGGAAGGTCATTTCAGCAGTATTTTCTAGGCTAGAAGTCTTGCAATGTTTCAGATAACCGATAATAGACTTATCGGTGGTGTCCTGTAGCAAAAACTCGAAGATTTGTTGTATCGCAAAGTTTCGAGGGGTTCCAACAGTTGCCATATTTTTTCCTCCTTAAACAATAATTATCAATTATTTTCAAGAATAGAACTCCAATGAATCTTGTTCATATCAATCGGGTTTTTCTTGGTATCAAGGCAACCAGAATGCAAACAATCCATTGTATTTCTATAATTATCAACCTTAACATATCTAAAATATGAATCATATATTACATAAATAGGTATATTAGGCAATTCGTCATAAGAAAATATTTTAAAAGTTACGAGGCAAGATAGAATACATTGGAAATTTGTTTCCTCTTTGTTTCTGCCTTTATTTTTCTTTGCCTCGTATTCTCTTTCTTCATAATCCCTCTGTAAGATTATCTTTTTTGCTTTTTTAGTAGCGCCTTTAAGAAACTTATATTCAGGATGAATCCAGTTTACTTCTCTTAAATACTCCACCAATATATGATAAATCTGTTCGTTAAATTTAACGGAATCAGATTCTATATACAACTTATTATCTTCACATTTAACACTCAGTAAGAAGATTTGTGTTGTTTCTCCAACGGTTCTACCTAATACAATCCATTTACCATCTAAATTTAGAAAGTAATTTAAAGCATTAGACATATCGTCATTGATAACGATACACTCTTCGTCCATTTCTGAGACTACTTCTCCATCTCTAATAAAAACATTATTTGATGTGCTGTCTGCAAGACATTCTTGAATGAAAAACTCGTACTCAGATTTGATGTCTTCGTACCATATCTTATTCTCAACCCATAGGATATCAGCAATATCTTTAGACTGAGTAGTAATAAGAGCTAGGTTTTTCATATATTCATTATATCCATCTTTTTCTCCGACATTATTAAGCAGCTTATCAAGCTTTGGGTGTTCTACATATACGTTTTCTGCTAATTTTAGCGGTCTCCCGCAATACAGTTGTAAAGCGTTCAATTTTTCAAGTTAAATTTTGGTAGTAGATTTGTAGAACCTCCATCACAACCAATTGTGCTATTTAATGTCAGTTGATATTGAAGTTGAAGACCATTAAAGTAACCATTATAATAACGACGTTGAAAGCCTATTAAGCTCATACGTCCGGGAGAAAAGTCTTCCAACCTTTTGTCATTAATGATTGCATCAACCTCATGTACGATATCATAAAGACGATAAGCCATCGGATAGTCGGGATTATCAGACAGAATAACGCTTTGTTCATCATGTACTACTACATCAACACATATAATAACCTTTTTATATTGAGCAACTTCGGTAGTATAACCACCATTCAGTGTTACAGTAATATAAGTTTTTTGGTCTAATTTTGCGTCGGGGATATGCTCTAGTGGATAAATATGAACGTCTGTACATTTGTCTAGGTTCTGACCCATATACACGAGATTGTTTAACCCACCAATTCTCTCCATTTCTTCGTCAAAAGAGTTGTCAAGATAAGGTGAGACATTTCTCTTGTAGCAAGTCAACAATCTAATCAAACGTTCGCTTCTTAGGAGTCTGTTATAAATAACTGAAAATACAATAGGACTAAGTTCTTCGTAATACAATTAGATAACACCTCCTAATTTAATCTTAAATGTTTTTACTAGTATACCATCTTGGTAACAATTCACAATAAGTGGATTTGTACTTTGATGATAGTTTTTGATTTTGAAACTGTTGTTTGTGAATGTGAAAGAATAATAATCTTTTGATACGGTTTTGTCCTTGTTGCATTCAAACGTATAGTTATCACCATCAAGAACAAATGTTTTAGAACCATTTAATAGAATAGTAAATTCTTCTGGCTCCTCTGGTTCTTTATCGTCATTAGCCAAGTCGTTTTTTGGATTGTCTGCCACATTATAATTTTCAAGGTCTGCATAGAATTTCAGCAAACCCGGATTGTCTTGAAACGTATTCATACTTAAGAAATTAACGAACGCTCTAATCTTATAGGTTACACCATTTAACATAAAGCGGCTGTTAATCCGATATTTAGCCGTCCAATCATTATATTGGCAAACAACTTCAATCTTGTCCTTTGGCACGTCAATGACTTCTGAGGTAGAAATCTGGTCTTCAACAATTTTATATTCGATATAACATGGTTCACGATGAATTGTTTTTTCGTCCTCTGCGAGAGTATTGATTGTATTATTACAACGTCTAACATAAGCGCTAGAAGAACTCTTGCGAATGTTGTCTCGTGAATAAATAATCCAGATATTATCATTAAAGAAATATCTCTGTCCTAGCTTTGGTCTGTAATCCAAATCTTTATAGATTAATTTCTTATAGTCATCGTTTACACGCTGTCCAGTTTTAGCATCAACAAGTGATGTAATACGGATGTCTATTTTGTTAAATAGTTCATTTAATTTTTCTTCATTATTAACAATAGTCTCAAGACCATCAGAACCAAATTCTTTTTCCTCATAGATGTCATCCCACCAAGTAGAGGCATTTTCAAAAACCTTATCGACCGTATCTTGCAACTGGTTTCGCCATCTTTGAGCGGGATGTTTATTAACATTCATGAAAGTATCATAATATGCCATTATATCACCTAGCCTTTTTGACCAGAGAAATACAATGGAATACTAATTGCTTAACTTCTGAATGTTTAATGGGCACTTGCGAACCCTCAAGAATACTAACAACAGAAAGGAAATTTACAATACCAAACATATTATAAAGTCCATTAAATTCCCTAGTTAATCTCTTAATGTAAGCAGTATACCCAGAATAATCATTTATGGCTTCACAATCCTCGAAAATACCAAGAATTGCGAATAGTTTATTTATCACAGATTGCTTATACTCTTGAATTTCTTTCTCAGAAAATTCAATACCGTTAAAGTCCATAGTTTCCCACCGCCCACTCAGCAAATGGGGTATTTTTGAGACCGTAATTCACAATCTTTTGGTTAGTCTTTTCTCGCCATCTATCAGCATAATTTGCTTTTTCTTTCAAGTTATTAGAAGCAGATTCACGCTTAAAGTCAGTATCTTGCAAACCACCAAGCTGAGTTGTATCAGAGATAATGAAATCAAGCCAGCACTGAACCATTAAATCAGAAAGAATAGTCTTTTCTGTTAATGTCAACGTGTCGTTAAATTCATATTCTCCTAGCTCATTTTGATGATACTGTTCAATATCTTTCTGACAATTTATGAAAAGCGGAATAGCTCTTAATAGAAAATACATAAGCAAATCATCGGCTGCTTCTGGACTATCGTTAAACAATCTTTTCAGCTCATAATCTTGTAAAGAAATTAGAAATAGCTTATAAATCTCATTAAAGTTTGTGCCAGAAGGTTGTGTTTGTTCGGGTGGAACGTCCGGTTCTTCAACGGGTTTATCATCTACTTCGTCATCAAACAGACTAATATTGTTCAATCCCATTCACCGCCTTTCTAAATTAAAATAATTTAAGCAAGTGAGCGAATAGAAGCCGCACGCTTATTAATATCTACAGAGCACAGTTCATTAATCAGATTGACCTTATTATAATCAACATTCTTGCCGTCAACAATTTGACGAGCAATGCGGTTAGCAATAAGACCTTTCTGATAATCACTCGCGTTCTGAATTAGGTTCTTCACTTTTTCATCTGAATAACTAAAAATGTTTTCGATATCATTATACTTAACAAGATTACGATAAGCGTATTCCATACCAAGATAATGAACTGCATTTACATCTTCAATTTCAAAATATCCCTCTTCTGCAAACTTGTGATTCATATTCACAATTTGAATTAGGTCACGATACAACACACGGTTTTCATCGCCATATTTATTAAAAGTAACATAACGATTATCACCATATACAAGATTAAGAGTACCATTAAACAGACTCCGAACACGAATGCTCTTTCCGTCTTCTGGTTCTGTATAATCTTCTTCGGACGAAATATCCTCATGTATATCTGTGACAGGTTTATTTTCAACAGGGGGAGTAGAAGAACCACGTAGCGCAGCAAGAATTTCACCAAGCGCACCTTTAATTTCGGCTACATCGCCTTCTAGGTTAGCAATCCTTTGTGTATTTGTTGCCATTTTATATCCCTTTCAATCCCAAGAATAATATAAACTCTACTCCCGAAGGAGTAGAGTAATTATTCAAAATTTAACAGGCAATTAGCCGTTTACAGTGATAACACCAGCAATAGCATTGGTAACAACACCGATACCCCAGCTCTTGTTGATAGTGGTATTGGTGGTCAGGTCTGCGTCAGCATTGCTCTCAACAGTGTTAGAGGTGGTAGCACCTTCTAGGCACAGCTTGACAGGCTTCTGAGCGGAGGGGCTGATGACATAAATCTTGTCATCAGGTAGAGCCAGCTTATAAGTGTCAGCAGAGGTATAATCAGCGTACTGAGGCATAACCATTACGTCAGTACCATAAATGGTAGGAACATAGCCAACACGGACGTAATCAGACTCGACCTGCATACGCAGATTAGCGGACTGAGGCAGTAGGTCATGAACAGCACTCATAGTACCCATTAGGATGGCAGGAGCACGGTTATAAGCAGAAACGGTCTGGATTAGCTTGATAACACTCTTATCAGCTAGACCAGCAACGTGTAGAGCCTCTGCGCCATTGTCCTTTAGGTCATCCATAGCAGATGCAAATGCTAGAGCAATTTCCTTGGTCAGTTCAGCTTCCATAGATAGAACAGCCTTCATTAGGAAACGAGCCATAGACTCCTTGCCACACAGAACCTTGTACTTGTTGGAAGCAACGGAAATGTTGTGGTTGAAGGGGATGATGGAACGCTGACCAACATCTTCACGCTGGAACTCAGTGTTACGCTGATTACGGCCAGCCTTGGAAACGATGAATAGGTCATTAGACTCAACATCGAACTTGAAGCTACCGCCCATAGCACCGTTACGAGTCTCAGTATAGACAGAGGTGGTACGGTCTACGAAGTCAGGCAGAACCATATCAATAGCTGCATCGATGACTGCCATGTATGCCCACTGGAAGGTGGGATTCTTAGCCATCATTTCGATAGAAGCAAAAGAGTTATTAAAGTCTAGGCCAGACAGCTTCTTAACCTCTGCCATTAGTAGGTCGTTGACCTTCTTCTCCTTCTCAGCGAAAGAGATAGAGGTGTCAACATAACCGTCATACTGACCACGCTGCTTTGCATAGTCATTGAAATAATCCTTAATCTTTACTTCGGCATTTACATCGCCGGAGAAAGCTAGAGTCTTCTCATTCATAATATTATTCTCCTTTTCTTAAAATATCATTAGGCTACGCAAACTAGGAACTTGTAAGCGGTAACAGCCTTCTTGACGAGATTGCCATCGCCAATATGAGCGGTAGTAGCACCAAGAGCCTTTAGATACATACCAGCAGTAGGAGCGGTAGTAGTTTCAACCTTTAGAGCAAACTTACCAGCATCAGGAATTAGATACTTTGCAGTACCCATTGCAGTTGCGTTGGTTTCGCTAGGAACAATGGTAATAACGTCATCTTCCATTAGCTTGAAAGCATCAATGGGGTGGCCCTTGATATTTACGAAATCACGGACATTGTTATCAATACCCTTTAGAACAGTACCATCGGGCAGAACGGTCTCAACGACTTCGGGGCTAGATGCCATCCATAGATTCTTTGCCTCAGCAGTGGGCTTGCCAGCCTTCCAAACAATCTTGCTGTCAGCATCAGTAGAATACTCAGATAGAGCAAAAACTGCACCATTAGGTACATCCTCTTCACATACGACAGTACGGTTCCAGTTATCAACATTTAGAGCCGCATAGCCGTTCTTAATTAGAACATCATACATAGTAGAATTTCCTCCTAAATTTAATAATAATTAGTCGTCCCAGATAGAACCAGTAGACTTCTTCTTGCTACCATAAGGTAGACCAATTCTGTGAATATTGCCAGAGGGAGCACCAACACGGTCAAACTCAGCGGCCTTGACCATATTACTCCATGCGGCTACACTATCATATTCGCTAAATTTAGCGATATAGGCATTACGTTCGTCATCAGACATTTCGACGCCCTTTTCGGAGATTTCGTCTAGGACTTCACACATTTTTGCCATATTGGCTTCTTTCTTTTCTTTTTCTTCTGCTGCAAACTTAAAAGCCTTTAGGTCTTCGTAGTCAGACATAGCTTCAAATTTAGCCATGTAAGCTTCGTTGTCCTTCTTTAGCTTATCATTCTCAGCGGTCAAAGCAGAAATTTCAGCCATAGCTTCTTCAAGAGACATCTCTTCCTTCTTGTCTTCTTCCTTTACATCTTCGGCTTCCTCTACTTTTTCTTCTTTATCGGAGTCCTTAGAGTCATCAGAAGTTTCTTCGGTATCGGTCTCTTTATTATCTTCGCCGTCAGCCATCTTCTCGTCGCCACAGGCCATTTCGGTGTCGCAGGATTCGGTTACGGTTTCAGCAGCTTCTTCAACCTTCTCTTCGGTTGCTTCTGCTTCCTCAACTTTAGTTTCCTCTTCCTTTTCAGGTTCGGTAGCTTCGGCTTCTGTTACTTTCTTCTCTTCTTCCACGTTTTCACCCTCGTCCTGTTTATAATCTTCTGCAAAATATTGGTTAAATTCCTCTTCTGAGAAACCAAATTCTGCAAAATTCTCAGTATCTAAACCAAGTTCATGATAATGTTTCAGTAAGTGAGATTTAATCTCTCCCTTAACAATACCCTGCTGTGCTGCTCTTGAGAATGCAGCTTGCAGACCGTCTTTATGAACAACAAGTTTACCATCACGGATAACGTGATGAGGATACTTGAATTTTGTAATCTCATAATCGTTATCAGAAAAATCACCAATTAGATATGCTTCTTTTAGCAAGGATTTTGCATTAGACGCTTCTGTAATTGGCTTAAACAATTTCTGGCCGGGATTAGACCACTCACCACTTGTAGCGGCTTCTTTAGAATTATCAATAGAAATCTTGTCAGCAAAATTTTCTTTAATATAATTCTCTTTATCCTCAGAGAATTTCATAAGCTGAACATTGCTTCCTTTACAAGCCTCTGCTACTTGGTCAGATAGAATAGTAATAGCCTGATATTTCCAGCTATAAACGTCTGGTTTGTCAAATGGGCCATTATCCTGATAATCAGTAGTGGTCATTTCAACAGAAACTTTCTTTCTGTCATTAGAACTATGAATAATATCAACAATATTCTTAGAATAATTCTTCCAAATAAGAGCCTTAATAGTTAAGAAGTTCTTATCACGCTCTTCGTCATATTCAAAGGTGACAGGATTGTTTTCAGAGTATACAAACCCAACAGGAATTTCATTCTTAGAGTGAGTGCCAATACCGTCATCATTCCAGTCAGTAAATTCAACTACAACAGGAACATTATAAATAGTGTTAGCGGTCATTTTAAGAGAATCAAAAGAAATTGGTTGAGTATGGCTATTCTCTTTTTCTGCAAATGCACGAATCTTAGTGATAGCAAATCTATCGTCATCTTCAATAACATTTACGTCATCACCGTTATGTTTGTTAATAACAAACTTGTTGTTTCATAGCGTTGCCGTTCATACTATGCAAGCATAGATACTACTAGGTGGTCTCAACGCTCCACAACATTAAAGGTATAACGATACCTCAAATTCACAATTCGCTTATCACTGAACTGTGTAATTCATAAGATTTATAGCAGCATTTAGGTCTCTATCAATAATAAGTCCACATTTATCACAACGATAAACTCTTTCATTAAGTTTAAGAACTTTCTTAACGTTTCCACAACAGGAACAGGTTTTAGAACTAGGATAATATCTGTCCGCTACAACTAGCTCTATACCTTTTTCTTCACACTTATAGGTTAAATATTCTCTAAATTTATAAAAACACTGTTCATGAATTTCTTCTGAAAGTCTTTTATCTTTTAGCATATCTGACACTTTTAAATCTTCAATAACTATTCTTTTAGGTAACATATTTACAATTTCTGCCGTTACCTGATGAATATAATTATCTCGGATATTAGTCAATTTACGATAAAGATACCGAATCTTCTCAAGTTCTCTAATTTCGTTCTTAGACATTTCTTTATTATAGAAATTCTCAGATTTTCTCTTTTCGTACTTTCTTGATAAATTTCTCTGAACGCGTTTTAATTTAGACTTATAATATTTAACTTTCTTAGATTTATTTATATTGTGATAAACTTTAGATTTGTTATTGTTATAAGATACAACTGCTAAATCTTTTATTCCAAGGTCAATTCCTACTGAAAAATCATTCAGATTATAGTCTTGTTTATCGACTTCTAACCCAAATGTAAGAATCCATTTGTTTCCAATATTAGATACTCTAGGATTTTTGAATTTCAAAATATTTCTTCCGCATTGGAAACTAAAATCAGTCTTATATTTAACCTTTCCGATAACTGGAAGTACAATATATCTATCATCCTTAAAGTATACCCTATTGCATCTAATTGGGAATGTTCTTTTAGCCTTGGCTTTCTTCTTAAACTTAGGTTTGTGGCAAATTCCATTAAAGAAGTTCTCATATGCCTGATTTAAGTCATCACATATAATCTGTAAACTATTAACAGATACTTCATTTAGCCAGTCATATTGAGGTTGCTTCTTTAATGGTGTTATCTCTTTATTCATGTCGAATCGAGAAAGTCTATGTTCTCCAAGTTCTTCTCTTTCAAGATTAAGCGCAAGCATATAATTCCATATAAATCTGCAACAATCTATATGTTTATTCATTAGGATTTCTTGTTCTCTAGTAGGATAAACTCTTACCTTGTAACTGCGTATCATTATATCTTTCACCTCCTTTACAACTATATAAATAATTGAAATAAAGTTGGTGGTCTGTTAAACCGTTCGCTAGACGGTAACGACTTCATATAGAAGTCCTCTAGCTTTCGCTAGAGCGCAGGTCATATCATCGTCTTATATTGAAGACGTACACCACTTCGGGTCGCTTAACCCTACTTCCTTTCGGAATGACCGTCGAACCTTATTTCACTCTCAGTATTATAACAAATTAAATCCATTTTGTCAATGAATAATTTGTGAACTTTTAGTGAAATCTTGGCTGCTGATTACCTATTATTACAGCTTTTAGGATTTAACCATGAGCTATCCATATAATTTTTTCTACTTTCGTAACATTCACACTTGCCAATTATGGCTATGTTTTAGTTTATCTGGCTTTAAGGGTTCCCAGCAATTCAATGTAAAATTTTTTCATACATATTTCTATATACGGGCACTATTAGTTAATGCCAAATGTGAAATATAAACTTTTATTTTCCAATCGTGTCACCCCCTTTCAAATAAAAATTTAACATAATATTTATTCCTCCATTAGACCAGCCTTAATCAGGTCGTCCATTAGAGAATTATAAGCACTCTTTAGAGTAGCAATAGTAACATTACCTTCTAGCTTATCATGGTGGGCAATCTTCGGTGCGTCAATTACATTGGTAACATTCTGCGCATTAGTAGTAGAACCACCACGATTTTCAATAGCTTCATCAATAGCCTTGCCAACATTTACTTTCTGGGTTAGACCATTTGCGCTATTTAGAGCATCAATTACTTCCTTAGATAGTGCCAATTATATCACCTCAATTTAACAGAAATTATTCATTAACCTGCTTCAGCTCATTACTGCCTCTAGCCCAACTTGCTTCTGTAGACTCAGAATCGCTCTCAGGTTTCGGCGGTCTGCCAACGCTACCTTTAGCAAGAGGATTTTCTGCGGTCTTAGTAGTTGTGCTAGTGCCAGTTCTGGTTTGAACAGGTGGAGTTAGATATTGATTTAGGGGTATAACCATGCCTTTTACATCAAAACAACTCTTAGAAATTTGTAGATGTCTCGCATACTCAAACACATTCATATCATTACAACGAGCAGCAAGTTGCATATCGACAAATCCGATTTTAGAAAAATCATTGAATAACGCTTTACGTTCTGCCTTTTGGTCTGGAACATTTTCATCATGGAAGCGAATCTTAAATTTATATTTAGTAGTCAGCCTGTTAATGAAAAACTCCATGAAATTAGCAAACATAGGATAAAGCGCTTCAATGGTGTTATTATCAATCTGAGAAGCCAGCTTGGACTGGTGACTATTCAGTTTTTCAGTACCAAACAGGGCTTCGCTGGAAGCAATGCTTTGCTTAACAACAGAACTTGCATAATCAACATCAGAGTTTGTGTTAGAAACACTAAAGTCTACTGCCTTAACATCATCAGTGGGTAGCACAGCTAGACCAATCTGACTGTTTAGACCTTTACGAGCAACACCTAGGAATTTACCAATCATATCAGGTGTCATATTGATAGAGTTAGCAACTTGACCACTCTTTTGTTCTTTATTAAATCCTAGAATACCAACTAGAATCTTAGAAGCATCAATAAAGTATTTATCCTGTTGTAAACCTCTAACGACTGGTTGAAAACTTGCATTGCCAAGAATACCTGAATAATAAGGTAAAATAGTTGCTAGTTCCGGGTCTAATTTGAAACACCAGAACCCATTTTCAGGAGAAGTCTGTTGCCAATAATTAAATCCTGTATTTCTTGATTGCAAACGTCTTGCAGGGTCATAAGCCTTATTATAATTCTTTTGAATACGATTTAACATACGCTTAAAGATTGACGGGTACATATCAATATCAACGCCATCAGTATTTAAGAACCAACTCATATCGAAATCAAAAAGATAACCATAATCAAAACGTCCAGTAATTTTGCAGTACTGTTTCGGCAACTCTTGAATGGTATATTTGTCTCCTTCATCACGAAGAACACCAAACATTACACCCTGTCTAAAGCATTGACGTAAAGCAGTTGCAAATTCTGCACGATAATCAAACTTGTTACAAAAATCATCTACGATAGCCAAATCCTTTTTAAATTCTTTAGATTTTAGCTCAGAATCTTTTGTAACGTTGATTGGGTCGAAAGTTAGGTTAAATGTAGCTAGATTTGGCAGATATTGTGTTAGACGCTTAAAGGACATATTAGTAATTTCAAGCGTCTGGGCGTAATTAGAAAGAATTTCCTCTGAATCTTTTGCATTCTTTAATGCCTTTTCAATATCCGCTACAGTAGTATCAACTTGTGTTAGGTTAATATCCTTCATACGTCTATTGACGATATCAGGAGTTAGATAATCAGCGCTACTACTGTAATAACTGCGATTATAGGAATCAGAGAAATTCATGAAATAATCATACGCATTTAGAACATCATTAACTTGTTGTTCAGACAATGTTTCTTGTTGTTTCTTTTTTCTTGGCAAACATCTCACCTCGCTTTCTTAAAATAATTATCCGAAAAATGTCCAGTCCAATAGACTGTTAGTTTCTTGCTTGTTGATGTATTGGTCTTCTAAAAGCTTCGCATACCAAAGACCATAAGCCAAAGACATAACACGGTCTTTACGGTTCCCTGCTTTTTCCTTTAGGTTAATATAACCCTGAGTAACCACTTGTTCCAAACTAATCGCTTCATCAACAAGACGGTTAGTTTGTACATAAGGATTCATAAGACGTTTTTTCAAATCCTCGTCTTCAATCTTGTAATATTGATAGTTTTTCATCATATAGTCCAGACCTTCTTGACTATCGACAAGTAGGTTAACTCGACCATCAGTAATCAAGTCACGCATATTTGAGAACATGGCAGACTTTAGCTGAATAGGAGTTTTAACAGAATAAATTACAGGAACCGCATTTCTATCAATAGTACGATTAACCATCTTAATATCTTCTGGATTAACTACCGTCCACGCTGGATAAGTAATACCACGGTTTTCATCATAAGTTTCCGTAGTGGCGTAGTCAAAAATAGAAATACCTCATTTGTTATCTTTAGAGTTTTTTATCTCTAAATTCTAATACTCATTATTTGTATTAGTTCAGCATATCTTTTCATCCTAAATTTAATCAGGAGTTGCGGACTCTTGGAGATATTATATTCTATAAATAGTTTCAATCTCTATGCGTTGTGTGTGTTATATATATTACTATATAACTTCCACTCTGATTAACATTTCAGTCTCCCAGACTTCTTCCGCAATACTTAATTATATATTACTATATAATTGGCGCAAGTATTTCACGCCTTGTGTATCAAGCACCATGTAATCGCATTCAAACTCATAAAATAATTGTTTCATTCTCTTAGTTTGAGCAATCGAGTTTAGACCATGCATACTATCCGCGTATGGCACAATAATAGTATATCGTCCACTATCAGGAATTAGTCTAATAATAAAGAATGCAGTGTTGTCGTTCTTGCTAGATTCAATGACTGCAACGTCCATACACAGCAATCTAATTTCATTAGGTAGTTTCTCCTGATAATAAGGATATTTTTCTTTACAATCTTTATATTGAATATATTCCTCATCAGACATACAACAGAATGCCTTAGAGTTAGTTCTAACCCTATCCATCATCTTATATGTAAAATAAGAGTTGCCAGTACCACGCTCGGCGATTCCGTTATACTCGCTCTGTAGGATGTTAATATTTTCTAGGTTCGACTTAAAAGTATCTTCAACTTTCTTTTTGCTGATAAACCCATTCTTAACACCAAGAACATAACTAACGACAGTAGCGCAATAATCTTTATTACCGTCTGTCATCCAGTCAATATAATCTTCAAAAGTTTTGTAAGACCATTCATCTGCACGTCTAATAGAGGACAGATAAACTTTTCTTAATTCTTCATGTTTGTACTCTTCTGCTCTTTGAGCAGGAGTCAGGTCAAGATATCTTGGCTTTCTTGAATCAGAAAGCATAGGGTCGAAAACACGAGTAATTACTTCTTTTTCAGTACGAACAAATTCGTCAACAATCAGGATGTGCGCACGAATCAAATGTTATCTTAAAAGTTTTTTATCTCTTAAATCTTATGATTTCTCATAAGGTCGGCATATCTTTTCTTCTTAAACTTAACAAGAAGTCGGAGTCTCTTGGACATATTGTATTCTATTTCTAGTTTCAATGTCTATGCTCTGCACATGGCAATATTTTTATATATTGCCTTCTGTTCTGATTAGCATTTAAGCTTTCCAGTTTTTACTCCAATTCAATTCATATATTGCTATATAAATGGGCATTCATTCTACCTAGCGCGTTTTCACCGTATGTAGCAGTAAAGATTGTAGAACCGTTTTTAAATGGAATTTGACATTCGTTTACACCAATCTTTATTTCATCAACCTTAATTTCTTGTTCAAGGTTTTTGCTCATACGCATATATTCATAAATCTTTTTAACGAATTGTTTACTCTGAGATTTAACAGGACAAACTACAAGAATTTTGAGACCGGGATAGAGAATTGCCATTTGGCAACAAAAATCGAGAGTCAAAGAGGATTTCAATTTATTATCTTAAAAGTTTTTTATCTTTTAAATCTTATAATCGCTTATAAGTTTAGCATACATTATCAACTATGTAAGTTGTCGGGCACTCTTGGGAATATTATATTTATTCAATTCCTATGCGTTACAACGTCAATTAACCTTTCGCAATTTAATTGATTGTCTCGGTATTTTCTTAATATAAGACCTTTACCGATTTTACCCGATTCTATCTAATTGTCTCCAATTAGTAGGCCATGTTCAAATAATTAAATGTATCAATAAATTTTTGATATTTTCTTCTCAAATAAATAGTAGCATCGTCATAAAGATAATGATAGAAATTTATCATAGTCTGTCTTGCGCCAAATTCAAACGTAAAGACATTTCCATGACCTTTTCTAATATTCCCGATGCTCATATTGTTATTTTCAAGAATATCTTTTAATACTGTCAGAAAGTCAACCGTTCCTTGAAATGCACCTCTAAAATTTCTTTGAATACTTGGTTTGTTCCTATCTTTTCTGGGTTGCATTCTTTCACAAAACCATACGCTGCCATCTCCATCAAAATATCCTCTGATAAAATGGCGAATCATACTATCTGGAATCGTATTCGGAAATTTTAAAGTTAAGCTCTTTCTAGGAGTACAACCATGCCTAATTAAATCGTTGCACATTTTGGAAGAGCCAGCGGTAATTTTACAGTATTCTAGCTTTTCATTGTGTATTGATGTTTTAGAACTATACTTAATTTGCTTATTTAGTTCAATGTCTTTCATGAAATTCTTTACTACTTCAATATCACATAAAGACACATTTAACTGAATTGTTCTTGGCTTTCTCGTTCCATCTGATAGAATTTCATCCAAAATACAACCATCTGCCATTAAAAATCCAAGCCAATACGCTTTATGCTCACAATTAATTGTTTCAAAGTAATTTTCATTAAAAGAATCTTTATACATTCAATACTCCTTTAATACATTTGATTATATCGACCAGCAATACCTCTCGACCCTATAAATATATAGTTTGCCGTGTTATTCATTTCCCAAATTAAAACCTTTTGGAAATCATACAGTGGCAAGCCTAAATATTCAGTAATAAATCTTTGAGGATTCGCTCTCCAATAACCTACCCACGCTTCAAAGTTTTCGTTGTATTGTTCTTGGAGCGTAGCGCGTTTCTTTTTTAATCTTCGGATGACGATTTTGTCTGATTCTGACATTCTTCTTCACCATCCGTTCCAAGAAGTTGAGCCTTACCATTTTCAATTATATCAATACTCCAAGGTTCAAACTCCCTTTCAAATCTTTCGACATATTTATTATTTTTACCCAAAGCTCTTGCAGTACACCCAACAAAAGCATCGAACAACATTCTGTTATTGTCCACATCTGCTAATTCTGGGTCTGGCTTCTTAATTGGTCTAAATGTTTCAATATCTTCAATACGTTGTCCAACAACTTTAGAATTTTGTACAGCCTTATTTTGCTTTTCAAGCAAGCCACCATTATTCATAAGTGAAGTCAAAGCATTTAATTTCTTTGTAACATCCTCGCCGTTTTCACGAGCCTTATTGATGTCAAGAGTCTGGTAACAAATTTGTCTAACAATTATATCAATATCCTTAGTATCAATCTGACCTAGCTTGCTTTCCCAATCCATATATTCATTTTGAAGATATGCTAGGTCATCATTGTCATATCTACCCCACATACTTTGTAGATATGCTGTGCTAAATTCAATATCTTCGTAATCGTCATCGTCACCAAGTTCGCCAGTAATTTTTTTAGGACGTTTAATTTTGGTATAAACATCATAGTTACTAAGACCTTCGATATTATTCTCGCCTTGAGAATCGTCAAAACTCGACCCCCACCCATTCTTATCTGCAAATGCAAGGTTCTTTAGATAAATAGGCAATAGATTCTCTTCTCCATTTAGCACAGAGTTTTCATTTTGAGATTCTTTTAGAGCGGCTAAATATGCTTGATGAATATATGGAATATCGATTTTTCTACAAGTAAAATATATAGCAAGATTTGTATTTCCGTTGTATTTTACCAAATATCCTTTATAAATAGACTTGACACAATCTTTACAATATGGTATTTTATTAAAGAACTTATGATACTCGTCTTTTGTGGCGTTAAAGTTATTTTGGACTCCACAGCCACAACTAATACAAATTAATTTCTTTTTAGTCTCTCCTCCAACTTGTTTACCTTTCTTAGCAATAGCCATGCAACCACCACCTTCAATCCAGCCGAATAATATTTATAGACTCAAAAGGATTGTCAGGAGTTACAATATACATAGTCTGAGAAGGATGAGAAGTAATACGCAAAGATTTAACATAATTATCTGTACCACAAAGAGAACCATTCATGAAAACCATAGTTCCATCGACCTCTTTGGATTCCACATGATGCTTATGAGCAATAAACATTGCATCATAGAACTTGTGAGTAAGAAGTGTCATATTCTGAACTACGTCATGAATGCTATCTTTGTCTCCATGAGTACCAAGATAATTCCAGTTATAAATACTAAACGTCAGAATATCATTATCAAATTCGTTCTCATTGATATGAACGTTATGGACATAACGTAGAGCAGCCTTTAGATACCAGTCAACAAGCAGAGAAAAATTCTCATTTTGTAGATTATCATGCTTATTAGCCATGCAACGAGAATGGTTGTCAATAACGGAATAATACTCAATGTTACAATGCTGTGTAAGACCATTTAGAAATTCTGCCAAAGCATTGGAAACTTCCATTACCTGTTCAATAACATTCTTACGATTCTCAATCCGAATAGTATTATGGATATAGCCAGAGATTGCGTCATTCAAATTGACGACATATAGAGTATCAATCTTTTCAGAATAAATCTTCTTAACAACTGCGTCAAAAAGTTTGGTAATACGCTCATGGAAGATTTCAGGATTGTATTTATTAAGATATGAGTCAGTTACCATACCATAATGGAAATCGGATAGACACAAAATTGCACTTTTCTCAGTTGATGAAAAGTTACTTTTATTATCCTTAAACTCCAAATGACTTTTGATAACGTAATCAGAAATGTCTTGTTTTAGCATATCAAAACGAGCAATCTTATTAACATCACGATTAAGCGCCGCTCTGTAATCACGCATCTTGACAGTCTCTAATTTAATATCAAGTTCTTTATTCATTAGCTCGTCCATTTGCTCAGACGGGTCTTTGTTTTTTTGATAAGCCATTCCATCAAGGAACGCCATATAATATTTGCGATAAGCACTTTCGTCTTTTCTAACGCCAGTGGCCTCAAACATGAGGTCGCAAATCTTAGTCCAGCTAATATCATAAACATCTTTGTTCATAGCCAGACGCAAACCGTATTCTTTATCAGTTTCGTCTTTACGCTTTGATAGACTATCTTGCATATATACTCCTTTCACTCCAAATAATCCCTTTTATTCCGTCGATGACTTATTGCCATCGTTACTATCCACAAGCATTTCTGCTCATGGATAGTTGCCATAGCAATAATTTGAGCCAGACTTTATTTACCCTGTCTATCCGGTAGCAGTATCTTTGACGAATTTTTAGTTGCAACGTCAATAAGCAACAAACATTTGATACAGCTCACATAGTCGCATGACTGAATACTTATCTAAATAGAACGGCCACTAGAGTCCACTAGCGCCTCGCATTCACATACGGCTATGTAAACCGCAATTGGCTTTAAGAATCCATATAATACCGTAGCATTATCCTAGATTTCTTAATATTTATCGTCGCTGTTTAACGACCTCTGGCCCCTATGTCCAGCATCATAATTTAACGAGAAATCTTTAACTTTGTATTAGCAATTTTCCAAACAATCTTATCTTTCCAATTAATCTCATTTTCTTTGTAAATACAGCTAATTAGTTCATCAACGTCCGCAATTTCGCCATTATCTTTTAGTTTCTGGGCCATAGCCATCGCAGTTGATAAATCATATTCATAATGAGCCAATTCTTGATTTGCAAATTCTTTGAATTTAGAAAAAGCAGACGAATCTTCAACACAACTCATCAGTTCTTGGTAACTCTCTGCTGTTTCAAGTTCACAAATAGAATACTTGATTAACTTTTGAATGACATTCTTTGTTTCATTTACGGTCATAGCAATCACCTATTTATAGATAGTGATTCTACAATTTAACAAATGTAAAAATATTATGATTTACCAATTTTAGTTAATGAAATAATCGAAGCAACCGCATCAGATAACGCAAAGCCGACAATATGGCCTTGCGGCCCGGTCCGGTAGGGATGGTTAGATGTGTCTGAAGAAATATCTAATATTGATATCGGTTGCATCCGTTGAGAATGCAGAACCAATAACAAATGTGTGGGAAGTTTCTCCAGCGGCGTATGTTACCTGGAGAAGAATATCTTTTGTGGCAGTGAGAACATCAGCGGTTACAACATCGACAGTCCGCCATACAGATGGGACAGTGATTACAGTGAGGGTACCATCGTTCCTAAGCGTGTAAGTCACAACAATTTTCATTAAAACTTTATCGGGAGCCGAACGGGCGGCCAAGTCATAAGGACCGGGAAGAATAAGGTTAAATTGGAAGTTTTCCAAGTCCACAGAGCATTCACCGTTATTGTTCGACTTCAAGTATAGTTTATGTTTCTCCTCATACGGAGAGCACTCTACGCTTTCCAGATGGTTAAGCAGGTCCATAATATTACTGTAATGATGAATGCTATCAGCAGTGCCCTGAGCCTTGGTTGCGGCGGTCTGTGCAGCACTTGCTGTACCTTGTGCCGTGTTTACCTTGTTTTCCAAATCCGATAAACCTTGTACGCTTTCTTTTGGAATAATCAGTGTATCAACTTCATTAGAACTATTTAAATGTTTAAAAGAGCCTACAATTTCAGCCATATTTTCACTCCTTTTAAGTTGTCTGGAACCATAAATCATTACTAGTCAAACCAGCAGGCTGTGTTGCAGACACATATAATTTACCACCAGAGCTAATATCTGCTTTATCATTTGTTAGTTTAGTAATAGCTTCGTCAATATTCCCACTATGATTTTTAGACCAATCACCAATAATGTTATCCTGTGCTATGTTTTTCTCCTCGACTGCAGTCACGCGTGTCTCAAGGCTGGTCGCCCTATTCTGCAGGCCGGTTACCGCCTCGTTGGTTGTAGATAATCCATTTTGCAGGTTCGACACGTTCTGGTTGATATTGGTAATGTTGGTACTCGCAGTATCGATGCGAGCGCTCAGTGCGTTATCGGCACTCGTGCGGTTGGCATTTTCAACCGCAATAGAGTTTTCATTGTTCGTAACAGCTGCGGAGATTGTCTGGCTCGGATGGTCAGTACCCCAACTACCGATAGTATTAGAATTTGAAATAGCAGTATTACGTGCGTTATTTGCAACATTTTCAACCTGTGATACATTGGTATTAGTGGTATTGAGATTGGTTTCAAGGTTGTCTACTCTACCTGTTACAGTAGTAATATTACTTTCATTATCAGCAATCTTCTTATCCCAAATCTCCTTATTCTGATTAAATGTTGAAGTTGGTACATATCCACCACTTACGCCAGACATAGCATCTTTAACGGCTTTAACTTCACTGGCAATTGTACTATCAGAAAAGTTGCCAGACCAATCACCAATAACAAGATTTGTAGAATCCGCCTCATTTTTAACACGAGTAATCTCTTCCGTATTGGCTTGTTCAGCAGCAGTAGCACGATTTCTTTCTGTTTCAATAGCTTTTGTATTACTATTAATCTTAGATTCTAAATCAGAGTCCTTAGTATTTAAATCTGTAATATGTGTTTCATGCTCAGAAACTTTTTGAGCAATTGTACTATTAGGATAGTTATCTTTCCACTTGCCAATAGTAGAACCAATATTCTGTACATTATCTTTCGTTAGTAACTGACTTGTATCACCAATTTTACTAGTATTATCTTTTACAGAGTTCTTTGTGGAAGTAACAGCAGATTCAACAGTATCGTTTGGGTATTTACCATTCCAACTACCAATAGTATCAGAAACCTTTGCATTCTTAAATTCACTAGTAGAACCAATAGCGGTGGCATTTGCAGAAATCTTAGCATCTTGTGCAGATTGACCAGCATTATACGTATCATTTTGTACACGCTTGTCAAGCTCTCCCTGTAATCCATCAACATTCTTGATTTTGGTCTTTGGATTGATTTCTACAATATCTTTATTTTTATTCAACACACGAATAAAAGCATCTATTGAAATTTTAGCCATACATTCACCCCCCCTACATTTAATCAGTATCAGTAGCAAACCAGATATCTCCAATTTTAAATCCATCTGGCTGTGTTAAACCAATATAAATATTCGGAAGTTCTGTTTTATCTGCTTTATCAAGTTGTAATTGTGCAACATTTGGGATTATAACGTCTATTGCAGCTGTAATTGTATCTGCATGAGTATCATTCCAATTACCAATAGTATCTCCAACGTTTCTACCTATGAACTTTTCAGTATTACCAATACTTGCAGTATTTTGGTCTACCTTTTTCTCAAGTTGATTATAAGAATCCTTTGTAACATAGGTGTCATTAATTTGTTTTACTTTTGATGTGATAGTATCGCTATTAAATTCAGAGTCCCAGTTACCAATCGTACTAGTATTTTGATTAATTCTGTTATTAGCATTTTCAATCTGTTCGTCCTGCTTGGTCTGAGATTCCTCTAATGCATCTACTCTCTTTTTGGTTACATCAATATCAGATTCCATAATTTTCTTTTCAATGGCAGACATCTTAGCCAGCCATTCATCAAGAATATTAGCATATCTCTTAGCTGATGCACCTGTAATATCAAGAGTATCATAAACAGGTAATACACTCGTTAGTGTATTGAAACTGTACTTAAATCTATTCTTTTCATCAAGAGTAAATATTCTAATAGCAAAAGCTATAGAAGTTGCTTTATAGGTAATTTCATGCTTAATAGTCCACCCAAAGATAATCTTACCGGGTACAGTATCTATATCAATTTTAATAATAGCATCCATACCCATTGGAATATCTTCATCAGCAGAAACCTTTTTAGAAGTATCAGTATACTGCACCGCTATTGTATGTTTAGATAAATCTTCTGTGTCAAAGTATCTATCAATCTCAAAGTAAATAGTTTCTGCGTTCGCATCATTTTTTACACCTAAAAAAGTAAATTCTTCCGGTATAGTGATTTCTCTTGTATTAGAATCAATTATAAATCTAGGTTCGTCAGAAGGAAGTTGTGTCAACTCCTTAATCGTACCATCTTGCAGCTTTTTTAGCGCTTCTTTGTATTCTTCGGCAGGAGTCTTCAATTTGCTGTTACCTCCTTCTTATGTAATTTTAAAATTCAAAAATATATGAATCACAAATATTTACTGTGATAAAGACGGCTATGCAATTGTTATATAAAGCAGATACAAGGTTACTTTATCACGACCCGGCTCATTAGGGACGGTTAATGATAATAACGCAAGCCGATAATTGAAACCGTCCCGTTGGCTTCATCAGCCTCTAAGTAAAATACAGCATTGGCATTAAAAGTTATAGTTGCGGTATTGTAGCTCGCTCTGAATGTCACGTTGAACATGGAGGAGAGATTTTGGGCAATTCCGCCAGTATATGACACAATCAGTCCGCCAAGAAAGCCTTCATCGGTGAGTTCGCCGTTGGTAACAAAATAGGGGCTGGGGACTTGAAACACAAAAGTCGAGTCTGCCTCAATGGTAATGAGGGAGCCGGGCACTGAATATTTGGCGAACCTTGGAAACGCAACAAAACCCTGAGAGAATGCGTCTCTGCCGTTTTGGATTACGAAACGTGACGGGTCAATTTTTTTAAGTGCAGCTGTGTTGTTCGTCACCGCCTGCGATACGGTTACGTCTGCGTGTTCTGAGGACCAGTTACCCAATACATTATTTAACCCAGTCACATTCTCCATTGGGATGATAGGATAGAGAGTGTCTACCCCCCGTTTCATTTAGGTGTCTTAGATTACCATTAATATTTGCCATAATTTCTCCTTTTATTCCTTATATAATTAGTGGACAATTATTCCAACAATCATAGGGGTAGATTTAAATGAAGCATTTACAAAAGATGAATAACTATCAGAAAGTATTGCCTGAACCTCACCATACAAAGTTCTTTTAAACTCCATTGTTACATAGCTAGCGCTTGTGTAGGTTTCAATCTTTCCATCTGTTGTTTCTCCTTGTAAAATCACTTCTATCATACAATCTGTCTTATAACTCGAAGTTTGTATCAGCACTAACTTGCCTTCTAAATATCCAGCACTAAATATCGCACCAGAATCAATTTGCAAATACCCATCGTTTAACACCGTAGAAGCTCTATATGGTTTTAGAAATACGTGATTTTCATGTATATAGGTATGAGGTTGACTGTATATTGCAACTCCAATTTTTCTGTTCGCAATAGTTATTGCGTTAGTTGCTGTGCTCTGTGCGTCAGACACTGCCTCAGAGATAGTCTTACCGGGATGGTTAGCATCCCAACTGCCGATAGTGGTACTATTGCCATCAGCCTTACCCTCTGCTTCCTTTGCAGTTTCCTGTGCAGTAGAAGCTTCGCTTTTAGCAGTAGCGATTGCTTTATCTTGTTCAGTATTTTTCTGCTCTACCTTGTCTATACGAGAAATTAAACTCTGAATATCAGAACCTTTGATATCAGCTTCAATTTCTTCCATTCTCTCAAGCCATTCATCAAGAATATTACCATATCTTTGTACCGCTTCTTCTGTCACGTCCAAAGTGTCAAGAATTGGTAGTACACTTGGCAAGGTATTAAAGCTATACGTAAAGGTATCATCGGCACCCATTGAATAAATTCTTACGGCAAATGCAATCATAGTAGATTTAAAAGTAATCTCATGATTAATAGTCCAACCAAAAATGATTTTACCGGGAATCGTTTTAATATCAATATCTCTAACAATATCAATACCAATTGGAATATCATCACCCTTTTCAGACTTATCTATGTACTGCATTATAATAGTATGGTCACAAAGGTCTTCCGTATCAAAATACCTATCGATTTCAAAATAAATCGTTTCAGCATTAGTATCGTTTTTAACACCAAGAAATGTAAAGTCATCAGGAATTGTAATTTTTCTTGTATTAGAATCAATAATAAATCTTGGCTCCTCAGCAGGAAGCTGAGTTAGTTTTTTAATATCTCCCTGTTGAAGTTTTCTTAACGCCTGTTCATATTCCTCGGCAGAAGTTTTCACTTGTCAGCACTCCTTCCGTCCTGAATATCGTTAAGAACATTTATATTTATACTGCTAAGTTCTACAAATTTATCATAGACGCTTAGCATTTTTTCATAAGCATTACTAGCTATCTTGTTAAATTTCTCCATCATATAAATTGATGCTTTAAAATTATATTCTTCATTAACAATTTTTACATCAACCTTACCAGATGTAAAGAATTTTCCTGTATCAAGATTCATTCCAAGAATCTGAATTTGACAAGGCCCATTCTTTAATTTAACAGGATAATATTCCACCTTATAATTATAAAGCAAACGCTTAGTAGAATTTACTTGTTTTAGTTCAAGAGTTTCGAGTTGTGCACCCTGCTTAATCACAACAAACATCTTATAACTGTAAAATTGTTTTGAAATACAAAACATAATTTCATCAAGACCAAAAGACCCTGATTCTTCGCTCATAGTTGTATTATTGCCATCGTAACTAATTTCTAGCATGATACACCCTCTTCCTTTCTTTAATTCCTTTTATCAGGTGGTACAGTAGGTAGTTTCATAATTTTTTCTCTAATGCCCGGAATCATACCATTTCCACCAAGAGCGATATAGCTTTCAAACATATGTTGGAAGTTTTCCATGTCATTGACAGAAATCCATCCTTTTAACTCATAGCAGTTATAATAGAGCCTTAACATTGCATCGCGTAACATATCTCTATCTGCCTTTGAGTTTTGTTCTTGTCGCTCTTTTAAAGATTTCATATCCTCAGACAAGGATTCTATTTTTTGGTTCTGAGAAGCAATCATTTCATATTGCTCTTCGTTTTGTTTGGCTATTTTTTCGACTAATTCTTTTAATTCTTTTCGCTCTTCTTTATTTTCTCTTAACGCTTCATCTTTCTTCTCGTAATGTCTTTTAACAAAAAACAAAAGGAGCCCAGATACGCCAAAAGTAGAGCAAAGGTTGATTACAACTTGTAGTACGTTCATCTAAAATCACACTACTTTTCAACAATTTTAACCCCTTTTATTCCTAAATTTTCGTAACTAAAAATGAGTTTTTATTCCCCGACTAATCCCTTTAAAAGAGAAATAATAATTTTTTGATTTTCGTTTATTTCAGTCAATAGCGAGACAACTTTTTTGTTTTCAGAAATATTGTCAGAATTTAACTTATTAGATTTACTGGATTGTTTTAGCATTGCAGCAGCCATAACGACATCTGCTATACCCAAAGCGTCCAAACCAGCAAATTGAGAATTATCATTTATAATCATAGAACCAGCCTCTCTAAAGTAGTTCTACAATTATAAATAATAAAGACCAGACAGGCAAGCCTAAGAACCTGTATCTCCTAACAACGGGTGATAGCAGCTTAATGTCTCTATCCTCTGGTCTCAAATCAAAACCTGAATAGACTCATAAATTTTTCGCCATATTTAGATAGTATAACATAGCACATAATGTAAGCAGAACAAATAGAACCCGAAATCCAACCTATATTAAAGAATGTAAAAATACATGCAAAGCAAATCAGAAAACAAGTTCCGTTGTGACACCTTCGCCAATGTTAATGAGAGGTTTTATATGTTTGTAACACTGTTCCTACCACTCAGAACTGTTTAATCACAAACCTTAGAGCTACAAACTAGGTATAACATTCGTAGGTAACTATATATTCTCTCTTAACGTAGTCAGTTGAGACTTAGGCTAATTAGCAACAAGATTTAACCTTGCTATAAAATAGGTAGTCGCTAATAAAAACACCTCATGAGATACGAATCGTCATGATGTAATTATGTGAAAAATATTTATATAAAGCGGGGCGAAGGAAATAAGTCAATTACACTCTTTCGAGAAACCGCTATTTTACTTTAACCTTTTATTTTAAATTACTTTTTCATCCAAGTTTCAATTTGTTCGTCAGTCAGTGCGCTATTATAAACTATACACTGATACAGTGTTCCGTCAAAGAAACGACCTTTTGTGCCATCCAACTTTTGGTAAGCACCTAAAATCAGAGTTTTATCTACTGCTGAATCATATCCTTGAATTGTTAATTCAATAGGGGTAAGGTCGGCCCGCCAGCGTTTCGCAGTAGAATCACTGATACGAATGGCGCACTTATGTTTTTGTTCTTTGAAATAAGGCATCATACCGAAACTAGACACAGATTTGTAAATGTTCAGATTTAATTGGCCATCAGCAACAACTTGAATAGCTAAACCGGGCCACGGACTTTCTTCGTTCATGCAATGCATCAGCACATAGGTATTGCTTATAGAACTAACGTTCTCTCCATATTGCACTTCAAACAAAACCGTCCAATTTGGTTTTGGATTGATACTATCAAACATCTTAATTCCAGTGTCAATATATTCTTTATTATCAGGAATAAAATTTTTTGGTTCGGCTAATTTATATACGGGTGTTACGCCAGGAACATCTTGTTCTGATTCATCTGGCTCACTAGGAGAAGAACCATAAAGAACCTCGTTTAACATCTCTTTAAATTCTTCTTCGGTTGCAGCTCCGACTTTGCTGTCAACATATTCAGTGGTAGCATAGCCGTCCAAATCCACATCAGCAGATGGATAATGATACTTCCCGAACACACCGCCAACGCTTACGCCAGCAGCATTTTCGACCTCAAATTTAACACGATAACATCCTGCAATATGAACAAAGTAATTACCCGCCTTAGTAATATTGGAAAGGTCTTCCATAGTTTCTTCGTTCAATACTTGCAACTTGAAATACTCACCAGAGCGAGGGTTAATTTGTCCATAAACAGTAATTGTACAATCTTTATCAACTTGGAGACTCAGCGAAGAGCAAAGCCCACAATAGAGAGATTCACCATGATATTCATTAGCAATATCATCAAAGTGAAATAGCTCGACCTTTTCTGACATCGTTTTAGCCTCCTTCTAAAATTAGTTTTTTATTACAGCATGGAAATGATATCCCAGAAAGAATCAAAAACATCACCAAACTTAATTGGTGTGTTAATGGTCTTGTGATAAGAGCCATACTTCTTAACAAACTCATTTACTAGTTTGTTGTATTCTTTACAATCTTCAACAGCCTTGTCATAAGCAGCCTGAATCTTATCTGCGTCAGCTTTACGTTCAGCCTTCTTCTTGGCTTCTTCATCATTTTTAGCTGTTAGAGTCTTTTCTGCATTTTGCAGCTCTTCCTCAGAATCAAACAGTTTATGACACACGTCCGAATAAAAACGCATATAAAGTTCCTAACCTTTCATTTCTAAATTTAGCAGAGGGTCCTATCTCTCTACTTGGAAGCGAGTAACGAATTTGAATCGTTGTTACTGGGATGAAAACCCAGCGTCCTAAGCCAGCCTAGACGAACTCGCCATATATAAGCATACTTTAATCGGTATGCCAGCGATGCTCAATTTAACAAACCATGTCTAGGAGTATCCTTCCGAATACACACAAGTGTGCAATATTCTAAGCGTTGCACCCGCTAATAATTTGAGAAATAGTTTGTACGGCAGCAGCCGTCCGCTTTTTTAATTCTTCGTTTAAATTGGTAGAAGCTCACCATTTAACTTTCTCATTTAAAGCTGAGATACACTTGACTTATACAGCCTCGCATTTAATGGCAGCGAATCGCCAGTATATCAATCTTTGGACTGATTACTTAACGGCTTCCTTTAGAGCCTTGGAGGGCTTAAAGGAGACCTTCTTGTGAGCAGGAACAGTCATAGTTTCACCGGTCTGTAGGTTACGAGCGGTACGCTCTGCAACATCAGTCAGAGAGACAGTAACATCCATAATCTTAAAGGACTCGCCATCCTTTAGTGCCTCTAGCAGAACAGGTTCGGCGGCAGCTAGAAAAGCCTTAATGTCCTTCTGGGTGTAATCAGTGTTTTCAGCAATCATCTTTACAATAGTAGAACTAGTCATAATATTTTACTCCTTTTAATCCATGCGGCTTATAGCCGCTTATATAATATAATTTAATATAGCTGATTAAGCTATATTCTTTTTTGACTCAATCAAATTCTTCTTCTCAGCCTTTTCATTAACAGCAGCTTGTAGCTCTGCAATGTGCTTTGCACATTCGCAATCACTGTCCTGAAAATGAGTAGCGTGTAGATATTCAAGAGCGTTCTGTGCTTTGATACCAGCATTTTGTAGCGCCATTAGCTGACCAGCAACAAAACTCATAGACTTGACACCCTTGTTAAATTCTTCTGCATCAAACTCAGAGTCAATAACATTTTCTAGGTTAAATCCAACAACAGGGTCTATGATATCGCCAATATCATCATCGTCATCACAACAATGACAATGGTCACAATCACAGTCGTCAACATCTTCATCATCAAAGCAACCTTCATCGGCCAGCTTATAGAATAGGTCAAGCAGCTGTTCCTTACTCATATCCTCAATAGTAACAGTTTCATTCTTTTTAATCTCTTGAGTATTCTTAGTAGTATTATTCAAATACTTATCCCTTTCAATCCGATGAGTAGCCGTTTAACTCTACTCAGATTATAGTACCTTATCAACGATTCCTAACTCAACAGCTTCATCAGGATAGAAAAACATATCCCTTTTGTGGTCTGTCCACTCCTTTAGTTTTTCATCAGGAACGTGTGTATATTTCTTGATAATATCAAATACTTGCTTCTGGCACTTCTTTAGGTCTTCCATAGACTCTTCTAGGTCTTTAACCTTGCCGCCCATCATCGTAGAAATATCGTGTAGCATAAACTGTGCATGACGATAAGAATAACGATTGGAGCCAGTAATAAAGATAATAAAACCCATACTGGCGGCAGTGCCAATAGCAGTGGTATTAATGGTATAACCCATGTCCTTCATCTGTTCAATTAGAGAAACAAGAATCAAACCATCCCATACAGAACCACCCGGAGTATTTAGAAGAATATCAATAGGTTCGGGGTTTTTATCCTTACCCTCTTCTCTATCTAAATCCATAAGAGTATATAGATAATAGATAGCCTCTGTAATGGACTCATTTGTAATCTCTTGATTAATCAGAATCTTACGCTGATAAATTGCCAGATTTTTCTTGATGGAGTTGTTCCCAGTCAATAGAATCTGTGGCTTCATTACTTCTCCATCGTTATGAGGTGAACTTCTATAATTCATGGCGTTTACCTCCAACGGTTAGTATTCTTTCTTCCGATTTAGAAATGCAAGAATTTTACGGTCTTCTACAATATAGTAGTCCTTTTGCGAACTATGCTTCTTACGGTTAGTGACAGTATAATTACGGTCATGACCTTCTTTGATTAAACCAACTTTGCGTAGAGCTTCCATGTCGCTACGAGAAATCTTAATCATTTATTTTCCTTTAAATCCACTTGGGGCAGAGTTTATCCTGCCTTGCTCATAAACAAAAACAGACCAGCGAAATACTGGTCTGCAAAATAGAGATTTCCTTAATCTCCCTATTCATTTATAGAAATTGTACAAGAAGTCTGGAAAGTGGCTTCACGCCTAGGTTTTTTGAAAATTCTTACCGTTACATATTAGAATTTCTAAATTTCTCTACTCGTTTTCTGGTCTTCTCTCTGTTGATATCTTGAGAACACTTATCACAGTAATCAACATTAAAAGATGTGACTGGAACCAGCCTACCACAATTTTTACAGAAAGCAAACTTGCCAGCGCCAATATAATTTAAGTAATAATTGATTATATTATGTTTATCATAAATTGTAATGACTGGCTCAGAAGTATAGGGGCAATTTAAAGCAGGATGAATAATTTCAATCTTATTCTCTCCTTTGAAGTTTGAATACTTTGTAAACCCAAGCTTGCTCAGTTCAAAAAATGCTCTGCGAATACTATCTTGATTGATTCTCTTCACACAAAGTCTGTTGATATCTTTGTTTTCTGCTTCAAACATATCCTCACTAGAAGATTTACGAATGTATAGAAGAGCAAACATAACCTTTCTCGCAGTCTTATTTGCAAGCGATTCTATAACATCCATCTCTTCTTTGTAAAAATATACAGGCTCGTTATTCATCAATTCAAATGAATCAAAACCAGCCATAATATCTCTGACAGAATTTTCTTTGAATTTAGGAATAAAGCAGTCAGGAAGAGCATTTATAATTTTCTCAATCTTTTCTTTCGTCTCTTCCTTTGTTAGACCATTCGTTTTATAGAACCTAGCGAGAAGAATACCATCCGTCATGATGTCCGTAGAAAACTTCTGCTTCTCATCTAGTTCAGCGGCTCTCTCATATTCATTAAAAATCATTTAGCCACCTCCTGTAGAATGAACTTCTTACCAAAGAACTCCTGACCATCTTCGGATTCCACAATCTTGTAATAATGGTCTGAATTATTTTTCACATTATTTAGAACGACATCTGAATACAGTTCCCAAAGAAGAGTCTTATCAGCAGACTTGCAATATTCGTAATAAATATATACGATATAATCTACAAGCTCTTCCTCATTGGATAGGATATTCATTAGTTGATTCTTATAATAATCAAAGAAGCCATCAAAGTAAAGTTCTCTTTCAGAGCCAAGGGTATCGGTATCTCCAACACCCCAATCTCTATCATGACCAACTTTCTTTAACAGAGCGGGATATCTGCTCTGGAACTCGCGAATAACCTTTGCAATTTTTTCACAGATACCTTTCTTAAACTCTCTGTCTTTGTTAGACATTAAACAAGAATAATCAAAATATCTGCTAGACTTGTTTTCCTTAAATTCGTAATCCTCAACATATTTAGCAAGGATATTCATTGTGCAATTAGAGTTGAATAAAGGCATATACTTGTAATAATTGCGTAGAAACTGCTTCTCTTCTGGCGTTTTATCTTGTTTCTGTTGCAGGTCTTTTAGTTTACAACCAAAAACTCGATAGCAAAGCTCCCGCTGATTTTTCTTGTAGTGCTTGAGTCTTGCCATTTCTTTCGGATAAACATAGCCAAAGAAGTAAGTCTTCTTATCACAGCAAATGCTATTGTTAAATTTAATCTCTTCGTTTTGCTTTTGGATTTCTTGTTTCTGCTCATCAGTCATATCATCAGTAATTGGAATATATCTCTGACGATGTGACCAGTATTTTGGGTAAGAAAAATAAACACAGCCCTTTGCTTTATCTCGTTAATACCCTTGATTTCTCAATATTTATCGGATAGTACCGGGGATTAGACTATATCTTTAACTGCATTTAACAGTCAATGGGAACTTCCAAATACGGATTTTCACCGTAAATGTACTCCTTTACAGGATAGTCGTTTGACCTTCTCATTTTTGAGCTTGGCACAGTGTTAGCATTTTAAAAACCTTCACTGTTAGCCAGATATTATATCTGACACCCTAGATTTCTAGGTTCACCCATTTTCAAATTTGAATCACTTCAAACTGCGACAGATAATTTTATCGCATCACCTTGGCAACGACGCAACAGACGAATACGCTTTGCGATTTCAATATATTCTTTAGAGTCTTTAGGGAACAACTCTTTCATTGCGTATAGGTTGCTTGCAAGATTTGTAATACCGCCAATAGGACTATCAAAACTCTTTACGTCAAATGAACCAAGTCTATCAAAATTAATTCTTTGAGCTTTGGCCTTTTGCTTTTCATAAGTAATAATCGGCAAGTTAGGGTCAATAGCATTTACCAAATATTCGTTATCAGAGGTCAGGGAAATATCCATTGTGTTACTTTTTAAGTTCGCTAAACTAAAAAGATGGTCGAACCATTTTCTATGAGTTTCCTCATAGTTCAGACTATATCTTTAGGCATTTACCTAGTTCCCATTTCCACACGCTTGTGTGTACTTCCTTTCGGAATAGTCGTTGAACCTTACCATAAAGGTCTTGGTTGCTGATTACCATTTAAGGCTTCCAGCAGTTAAAGAACTTTAACGACGGCAATATATCATTTACCGTCAAAATCGGCCTGATAATCCGTCAATTTCTTGACAGCAAGACTATCTCTTTAACCTATTTAATAGGCTATGTGGCACTACGAAATAATGAGTTTCACATTAAATCTATTATCGTAAATACGAAGCTTAGTCGTTACACCTTGTTCTTAAATTTAGCAAGAACCTTGGCACGGCATTATCATTTTAAAGACTTCACCGTTAGCCTAGTTTTACTAGACACCCTAGATTTCTAGGTTCACCACATTAGATAGATTACATCGCTGCAACCCCGGACACAAATTTATCCGATTGACTAATAATAGTTAAGTCCCAAATACTATAAATATTCCCATTCTGAATATATCTAAACCAATCCTTACATTTGTCATCAGAATAGATATTGAGCAATTGGTTTTCAGCAGGAGCCACAAGAGGGCTACGTTGCGTGCTTACAACCTTAGCACCCTTGTCTACCCAACGCTTTGAATACATACATTTGGCAGGAAGTAAACCATGAACTTCCATGCCAAATGCGTGTTCACACATAGCATATAAGTCTGGAATCAAAAAATCATAAGAACCTTCTACGAAAATCTTACCAATCTTCGCTTGGTCAATTTTTTTACGAACAAGCCTCATGACTTTATTTCTCGCATAGCTATCATTCAAAATGTCCATGTTATACAAAAGACATTTTGCAATTGGAGAATCCAAACCGCTCTCAATTTGTTCTAGCGTATCTTTTTCATGCCAACCAACCATTAGTAACGATGAATACAATCTGTCGCCAGACATTACTTTTTGCAGCCAGTCAACCGTTGGTTCTGCCAATTTCTTAATAGATTCCTCTGTAAAGTTGTTGCTTTGAATGTACTGATAATTTAAGCAAGTCGCAAAGTCAACATCATACACATCTTTGTTTGTACGAGCAATGCCAAAACTGTGCCCATAACGCTTAAAAAAACTGAGATATTCCTGCCAACTACGATATTTAGCGTGAAGCTTAAATTGCGATTTTGTCAAAATTACATCAATATCATCAATATTATATGTAACTCCATAAATATCTGTGATTGTGTCGGTATGAGCAATTTCGTGAGCGAAACGCCTGAACGGCATAACACTACATAATCCTTTGACCCAGCAACTTCTCACAATAAAGCTAGATGGAAGATAATCCAATCCTAAATCCTGTTGCCATCTTTCAGCCATTTCAGGACAAACCATACCAGCACCATCAAAAGCGTTCATGGTAAAATCAATCTTCTCAGCCCTGATATCGTCTTCGCCTTTTTCGTTCTTAAAAATCCAGTCAACAGTTTGGTCTTTCAATGGATACTCATAATCATCAATAACGCAGATTCTTGGTGTCTTAACAACTCTAGTTGCAGAAGTAGACAACGCTAGATATGCTCCAAATTTAGCAAGATTGATTTTGCCAATACTCTTTGCATCCAAACCACAAAGCATAATATTAAGCAACTGGTCATAGATTTCTGCATTAACAAAGTTAGCTGAGTTCTTTCTTAACTGACCAGCGCCAGCACATAGACGCTTATAGCTTGTAACATACTCAGTTTCATTCACCTTAAATTTAACAGTGAATCCAGTCTTGCATAGTTGCTTATAATCCTTCTGTGTTGTGTCAGTTCTTACTGTTACAAGGTCTGGCACGAATAGCAACTCATTAATTTCGTTCTGAATCTTTGTAATTTCTCTTGCATTTTTCTTTGAACTCTTATCCTGCTTTAGAATGTTACGTCTATCATAAAGCGTTTGAACCTTTTCTTTGTCAAAAGGCTTGTCTTTAATCTGACGAATAAATCTTAGCAGTTGGTTATCACCTAAAGCAACTACCCAACCAGCATTCTTAGCTGTCTTAAAGTCTGTTTCAACACATCCATTTTCTGCAATCTGTTTATAGATGTCAGATGTGTTGAGTTTCAATGTGTAAAATAGGTCGATTTTTGCCAAACTTTATACCTCTCTTTTTCTCGGTGTGTAATTTTTGCAATCATCGTATTTCACAATTCTGTGTCCATCATACCAGCATGAGAAGATAGACTCTCTATGTTTGACACCATAAGCATCAAAATACTCGTCTAAAATCTTACTGGCTTCTGATGGGAAATATTTGCAAGTAGCGTCACATCTATGACACTTGCCCATAACTCACCCTCCTTTCTTTATACAAGTATAATAGCAAATTTAACAAGAAATGTCAAGGCTTTATTAAAACTGTAACTAATTTGTAACTAATTATGGTCTTGACAATTTAACAGGAAATGTGTATACTATACTGTAAGATACACAAACCAGCATATCAAACCAGCCAGAACTTAATAATGAAAATATATTTATAAATAATAATTATACTAAGATTAATATTAAATATATATTATTATATTATTATTATATAATATAATTATTAAAAATATATTATTTATATT
>ERZ808252.114-NODE-114-length-87377-cov-4.990655_pt1 | contig 87377 bp, 62 predicted proteins | sample MGYA00521242_ERZ808252 | MGnify/ENA primary metagenome ERZ808252 (study PRJEB31516, sample SAMN03275581) | gut metagenome | biome: mammalia-associated habitat; material: feces | host: Papio cynocephalus | place: Kenya | collected 2012-08-07 ... | reverse complement strand
GACACGCGGGTCGTTCCCTACGGATTACGACCCTGCAAAGTGCGTAACCCGTCAAGAATGTAACATTGTAGGGAACGACCCGTGTGTCGTTCCGCATTGGTTGAAAGTTACATAGCAACGAATGAGTTACAACTCGCAATACGTTGTTTCCACCGTGTCACACTCCCAACAAACGCCAGTGGCACTATGTTTGCACTCTGTATGTCTGGGTGAAAAGGTTTGCGGGAGTCCAGAGGGGGCTTTCCTTAAAAGCCCCCTTTGGCGCATCCTCGGTGCCTTCTGCATATCCTGTTAGCGTCGGGAAAACGACGGACGGGAGGGGATGGAATGAGAATGCCAACGGTTGCCGTAATCGGAGGAGACGAGCGGCAAAGGTATGCCGCAGAGCATTTGCGGCGGATGGGCTGTTGCGTGCGCACATGGGGCTTGTTTGAGACGGACGGCGAGGACCCGAGGGGGATATTGCCCGCAGAGGTTGTCCTGCTGCCGCTCCCCGTGACGGCGGACCAACTGCGTGTCGCGGCTCCGCTTGCACCGAAGCAAAGGGGACCGCGCTTTTCCGAGGTCGCGGAGCTGCTCCCGAACGGGACCCTTCTGCTCGGCGGAAAGCTGCCCGCCGCGTGGAAACGGGAAGCAGACGCGCGCGGACTGGCGGTCATAGATTACGCGGAGGACCCGTTGTTTCAGCTGAAAAACGCAACGCCGACCGCAGAGGGGGCGCTCCTGCTCGCGCTGGAGAACCTGCCCTGCACCCTGTGGGGGACCCGTGTCGCGGTGACGGGCTACGGCAGAATCGCGTCCCTGCTTGCGGACCGCCTGCGGTCCATGGGCGCGCAGACACTTGTCCTTGCCCGCCGTGAGGAGAGCCTGACCGAAGCACGCGCGCGCGGGCACGAGGCGGCGCGGCTGATAAACGGTCAGCCGATTGAACTGCCGAAGGACTGCCGCGCGGTGTTCAACACCGTTCCGTACCCGATTTTTGACCGCGCGTCTGTAGAACGCTTTCCGCCCGCGTGCGTGTATATTGAGCTGGCATCGCTCCCCGGGGGGATTGACCTCGGCGCGGCGGGGACTTGCGGAATCCGCACGGTGCGCGGCGGAGGTCTGCCCGGCAGATGCTTCCCCGAGAGCGCGGGACGGATTGTAGCCGAGACCGTGTCGGCGCACTTCCCGACAAGTAACGGAAAGAACAGAGAGGATGAGCCGATATGATTGGATACGCATTCTGCGGTTCCTTCTGCACCCACGCCAAAGCGTTGCGGGAGCTGGAGGGACTGGTTCGGGCGGGGCAGGAGGTCCTGCCGATCATGAGCGAAACGGTCTGGTCGACCGATACCCGTTTCGGGCGTGCCGCAGACCTGCGCGAGCGGGTCGAAGCCCTGACGGGACACAGCATTCTGCATACCGTGGTGGACACCGAGCCGCTGGGACCGACAGTCCGCCTTGACGCACTGGTCATCAGCCCCTGCACGGGAAACACGCTTGCGAAGCTTGCAAACGGGATTACGGACACTGCGGTCTGCATGGCGGCTAAGGCGCACCTGCGGAGCGACCGCCCGCTGATACTGGCGCTTGCATCAAACGATGCGCTGTCTGCGAACCTGCGGAACATCGGGATTCTGCTCTCGCGCAAGCACATCTATTTTGTGCCGATGGTGCAGGATGACCCCGAAAAGAAGCCGCACTCGCTGGTGGCGGATTTCACCTGCCTCTCGCGGACGCTGGACGCGGCATTGCAGGGACGGCAGGAGCGGCGCTTATTCCTGTAACGGGGGCTATTTCGTATATTTGGTAGGATGAGATTTATCCCCCCTCATCAGTCGCTGACGCGACAGCTTCCCCCCGAGGGGAAGCCGCTGTGCAAACAGGGTAAATATGATTTTGAATCGTAGGTTGCCCTCACGATCCGCCCTCATCCGTCACCTACGGTGACACCTTCCCCCTCAAAGGGGAAGGCTATGGTGCGCAATATTCTCGCCTGAATTTGCTTTTTGGAGAATATACCTTTGCAGAATATAAAGTTTGAAGCACTCTTTATATAGCTTGCAGAACCAATGGAAGCCTTCCCCTTCAAGGGGGAAGGTGTCGCCGTAGGCGACGGATGAGGGCGGATTATACGTTTCCGCTTATCGCCCTGAGGTGTAATGTGTAATACGAAAGGAATCTTGCAAGAAGGCTTCCCCTTGGGGGGAAGCTGTCGCGTAAGCGACTGATGAGGGGGGATAAAATTCCGCCCGCTATCATAACTACGAATGCACCCCGATAGGCGTAAGGTCCCGAAGCCACGAAAGGTCCTCGCGGTCAACGGCGCGGGTAATCAGCAACAGAACCGCATAGAGCAGGACCGCAACAACAATCTGCAACACGAGCGCGGGAACGGTCACGGGCGCGTTGCCGCCGAACAGCAGGTGCGCGCCCCACGTTGCGCCAACCACCGAAAGCAGGGGCTTCCACACCCATTTGACCACCCGCACCCGCGCGCCGCCAACCGTCAGCAGGCGGGTAATGCTCAGCACCGTGTTAAAGCATTCCGAAAACCAGATGGCAAACAAATAGCCCGAAATGCCGCAGTGCGGGACCAGAAAGCGGACCAGAAGCACCGAGAGGAGCGCATCGGCAACATTGATGCGCATGGAGGTCAGCTGTTCGCCCATGCCCTTGAGCATGGAGTCCACCGCCGCGTCCACATACATGACGGGCACCAGCGGCGCGAGCAGGCGGAGGTAGTAGCCCGTTCCCGTGTTCGGGTAGAGAATTTCGCCCAGCGGCTCCGAAAAGGAGACGAGAATGCCCGCCACGCCGATGGAGAACAGGAGCGAGAGCGACAGCACGCGGGAAATCATGTAACGGATATGGCGCGGGCTGTTTTCCACCATGCCGTCCGCCATGGCGGGGATGACCAGACCGCCGAAGGAATAAATCAGCGCCGAGGGGTAGAGGATGACGGGTAGTGCCATGCTGTGGATGATGCCGAACACCGAGAGCGCCGCCGCATGGCTCATGCCGCCCGCCTGTAGCCCCGCGGGGACCAGCGCGTGCGAGAGCGTGACCAGCCCCGAACGCACATAGGTGGTCAGCGCCACGGGGATTGTGATTTTGAGCAGCTCCCGCTGTTCGTCGGGCGCAGGCTCGGCGGGGAGCCCCGACCACGCCTTTTTGCGGTCGCGCAGGAAGAGAAACAGCCCGACAAAGAAGGAAAGCACCTCCGCCCCCGCGCCGCCGAGGACCAGAAGCACGCAGATTTCCTCCGCGCTTTTCGGTGAGGTGACCGACAGGAGCAGGATGGTCAGGGCGAATTTGAGCGCCTGCTCGAAAATCTGAACCGCCGCGTTCCGCCTTGCGTGACGGATTGCAACGAAGTAGCCCGAGCAGACCGAGGAAAAGGCGATGAGTGGCAGGGTCAGCGCGAAGAGGCGGAGCGGACGGACGGTGCGCACGTCGGAGAGAAAGCGGGTACCGATCAGCCCCGCGCCGAAAAACAGAAGAAGCGCCGCCGCAGTGCCGCACAACAGCGCATAGAGGATTGCCCGCCGCAGGATTGCGCCCACGCGGGCGGAATTGCCGCGGCTGACGGTCTCGGTGACAACGCGCGTGGTGCCGAGCTGGATGCCCGAGGTTGCAAGCGTGAGTGCGAAGCCGTAGACCCCCGAAATCAGGGAAAACAGCCCCATTGCCTCGGGACCTGCGCGGCGCGAGACCGCAACGCCGAAGCTCACGCCCGCCGTGCGCATCAGGAATGCGGCGGCGGTCAGGAGCAGTGCGTCTCGGACGATCTGTTTTGCCTGCTTCATATCGGTACCTCCATATATAAGACCTCGGGCTTTGCCCGAACCCACAAGGTGCTTCTTGAAAGAAGCGCCTTGACCGCAAGAACTTTTAACAAGGGGAGCTTGTGCCGCTGCTTTTGGGTGTGCTCCGGACTTTACGGTCTGATTGGGCATCTCTCTTTAATTTATGAAGCGGGAGGCGAAAATATCCCAAAAAGGCATCGGCAGGTTGACTGTGAGAGAGGACGGAAGGCACCGAAAATATGGTAAAAAGTAACGGAAAATAAGTTTTTCTTAAATAATACTTGACAAACGCGGCGGAATGCTTTATCATATATACCGCGATTCTATGTAAATCAAAAGGAGAACAGACATGATCCACCATGTATGCGAGCTGTGCGGCTATGAATATGACCCGACCGAGGGCGACCCCGAAAACGGAATTGAAGCGGGGACCGAGTTTGAGGACCTGCCCGACAGCTGGACCTGCCCGCTCTGCGGCGCAACAAAAGAGGATTTCACCGAGGAAGAGACCGACGAGGATGAGGACGAGGAGTAAGGATTTCCCCCGAAAAAGGGCGGCTGTAACCGCCTTTTTTTCATTTCCGATTGACAAGCGGCTGGAAAAACGGTATAATAGTAGGTAGGATAAGCAAAAGAGGTAAAGCAGATGAAAAGAATGTTAGTCATTGACGGAAACAGCATCCTCAACCGCGCGTTTTACGGGGTCCGCCCGCTCACGACAAAGGACGGCTTCCCGACCAACGCGCTTTACGGGCTGGTCAACATGGTCCGCAAGCAGACCGAAGCAATCGGCGCGGACGGGCTTGCCGTGGCGTTTGACCTCAAGGCACCGACCTTCCGCCATCGGATGTACGATGCTTACAAGGCGGGCAGACGTCCCATGCCCGAGGAGCTGGCACAACAGCTTCCGATTGCAAAGGAGCTGCTTGCCGCAATGGGCTTTCATGTTCTGGAGCTGGAGGGCTACGAGGCGGACGATATTCTGGGCACGGTCAGTGCGATGTGCGATGAGGCGGGGATACCCTGCCGCCTTATGACGGGGGACCGCGATTCGCTCCAGCTGATCAGCGACAACACGCACATTCTGCTTGCCACCAACACCGAAACGGTTGACACCGACCGCATCGCCTTCCGCGAGAAGTACGGTGTGGACCCCGAGCAGTTTGTGGATGTCAAGGCACTCATGGGGGACAGCTCGGACAACATCCCGGGCGTGCCCGGCATCGGGGAAAAGACCGCGCTCAAGCTGATTGCGACCTACGGAAGCCTTGACGGAGTATACGAGGCACTGCCCACCGCAAAGGAAACGCCCTCGGTCCTGCGGAAGCTGACCGAGGGGCGGGAGAGCGCATATCTCTCGCAAACGCTCGCGCGCATCTGCCGCACGGTTCCGCTCGGGGTGGAGCTTGACGGGCTGGACGCAGTGGGCGAGGACCGCGCCAAATTGCGGGAGCTGTTCCTGCGGCTGGAATTCTCGGGCTTCCTCAAGCGATTCGGCTTGGATGCGCCCGATGCACAGCCGCAGGCGGAAGCCGTCGTTGCGCCGATTGCGGTGGTCGATGCGGATGCCGCGGCGGTTGCGGCGGGGCTGGAGCCCTGCCCGACCGTTGCGCTCGATTGCACCGAAAACGGGCTTCTTTTGGCGGGGGATACGGAAACGGTCTATCGCCTGACCGAGCCGTTCGCGGCGCTCGTCCCCGCACTGGCGGGAAAGACGCTGGTCTGCCACGATTCCAAAGCGCTTTACAAGGACCCGCGTCTCGGCGGCTTGCGGGACCTGACGGTCCGCGATCTGATGCTGGCGGGGTACCTTGCCAACTCCTCCAAGGGGGATTACGACCTGCCGATGCTGGTGCAGGACTATCTCGGTACGCTCCTGCCGCAGGAGCGCCCGCGCGTGACGGTCTTTCTCCCGCTGTGGGAGAAGCTTTCGGAAAACCTCGAAAAGAGCGGGCAGACCGATCTGCTCACCGACATTGAGGGACCGCTCGCGCCTGTGCTGGCGGACATGGAGACGGTCGGCTTCCGCATTGACCGCGCGGGCATCGCCGCTTACGGCGAACAGCTCGGCGAGGTTGCGGCGGAGCTGGAAAAGCAGATTTATATGCTTGCGGGCGTGGCGGAATTCAACATCAACTCGCCCAAGCAGCTGGGGGACATCCTGTTTGAGGTGCTGAAGCTCCCACACGGAAAAAAGACGAAAACGGGGTACTCCACAAACGCGGAGATTCTGGAAAAGCTCCGCCCGTATCACCCGATTGTGGATGCGGTGCTGGATTACCGCCAGCTGACCAAGCTCAAGAGCACCTATGCGGACGGGCTCCTGAAGGTCGCGGACGAAAACGGGCGGGTCCATACCACCTTCAAGCAGACGGGAACCGCAACGGGGCGGCTTTCCTCCACCGAGCCGAACCTGCAAAACATTCCCGTCCGAACCGAGTTGGGACGCGAGCTGCGGCGGTATTTCCTGCCCGAGAACCGCGACTGCGTGATTGTGGACGCAGACTACTCCCAGATTGAATTGCGGCTTCTGGCGGCGATTTCGGGGGACGAGAACCTTTGTGAGGCATTCCGTGAGGGAGCGGATATTCACACCTCCACAGCGGCGGCGGTGTTCGGCGTACCGCGCGAAGCGGTGACTCCCGAAATGCGGAAGAAGGCGAAGGCGGTCAACTTCGGCATTATGTACGGCATCGGCGCGTTCTCGCTGGCGGATGACATCGGCGTGTCGCGTCAGCAGGCGCAGGAATTCATCGACCGCTACCTCGGACAGTTCCCGAAGATTGACGAGTATCTGAAGCGGACGATTGCCGAGGCATACGAAAACGGCTATGTGACCACGCTGTTCGGCAGACGGCGGTATATCGCGGAGCTTGCGGGAAAGAACAAAATGCAGCAGAAATTCGGCGAGCGCGTGGCAATGAACAGCCCGATTCAGGGGACGGCGGCGGACCTGATTAAGATTGCAATGGTGCGGGTCCACAACCGCCTGAAGCGTGAGGGCTTGCAGGCAAGGCTGATTTTGCAGGTCCATGACGAGCTGTTGATTGAAGCCAAGCGCGACTGCGCGGAGAAGGCGATGGAAATCCTGCGCGAGGAGATGGAAAACGCCGCCACACTCGCGGTCCCGCTGACCGTTGAAATCCACGCGGGCGACAATTGGTTTGAGGCGAAATAAGCATGCCTTAGCATATAAACCATAACCGAAACGGACACCGCTTTTGCGGTGTCCGTTTCGGTTATTCCTCGTCGGTTTCAATCTTGCCGTTTGCGGCTTCGTAGCGCTCCACGCAACGCTTCAGGTATTGCTCGATTTCCTTGTTCGCGCTCCGTCCGTTTGCCTCGGCAATATAGCGGAATTTGGCAAATAATTGCCTGTTTACACGCAGGGTATAGCGTACCAATTTATCATCCATTTTCGGTTTCTCCTTTGCGTCATTTTTGCGTCTTTTTTATTATACCAAATATCTTGATTTTTTACAGAAAAGATGGTATAATGGTGGTAAACAGACCCTAAAATGACGCACAGAAAAAGGAGGACCTATGCGGGTTGCAATCATTGGGTCAAGGACCCTGAACATAGAGGATTTTGACGCTTATGTCCCGCCCGAGGCGACCGAAATCGTATCGGCGGGAGACGGGGGCGTGGCGTGCGGTGCCCGCGCGTATGCAAGGCGGCGCGGGCTGCCGTTCCGAAATGTTTCTTCCGACGGTACGGGTTGTGTGCTGTCGGAAATTATGGCGCGGAATGCGCGGCTTCTGGCTTCTGCCGACCTGATTCTTGCCTTTTGGGACGGGCAGACGGTGGGGACGCAGCTTGCAATCGAGCAGGCGTTGCGGCAGGAGAAGAAAATCCGCATTTTCTTTGTTTGCGATTCCTGAATTTGCTTCATTGTTCCGTATAGGTGCGCTCCCGCTCGGGAATCCTATCCGAAACGAAGGAGGGATGCAAATTGCAGACGAAAAGCTGTCGAAACTGTCGGGGACTGATTTTCGATTTGGACGGGGTAATCGTTCACACCGACCGCTACCATTACCTTGCTTGGAAAGCGATTGCGGACAGGCTGGGGATTCCGTTTGACGAAGCGGTCAACAACCGCCTGCGCGGGGTGAGCCGTGCGGAGAGCCTTGCCATCATTCTGGAGGGCTGTCGGGGACCGCTTCCCACCGAGGCGGAGCGCGAACGGCTTGCCGAGGAGAAGAACCGCATCTACAGGCAGTCGCTCTCCGCGCTGACTCCCGCCGATGCGGACACCGGAGTCCGTGAAACGCTGGCAACCCTGCGGGCGCGCGGGTATCGGCTGGCAATCGGCTCATCCAGCCGAAACGCGGGGCTGATTCTGGAGCGTCTGGACCTGCGCGGCGCGTTTGACAACGTGACGGACGGGAATGCCATCACGCACTCCAAGCCCGACCCCGAGGTCTTTCTCACGGCGGCAAAGGGGCTTGGACTGAAGCCCGAGGAATGCGCGGTAATTGAGGACGCAACGGCGGGCATTACGGCGGCAAAGATGAGCGGGATGCTCGCAATCGCCATCGGGGACGCGACAAAGGACCCGCGCGCGGATATCCGTCTGACCCGTCTTTCCGACCTGACCGAGCTGTTTGCGGCTCCTGCGGAGGCGCACGCATGAGACTGAACAATCTGCGCGTGGAGCACGCGGTCGAGCCGTTCGGAGTGGACCCCTGCGCGCCGCTGTTTTCCTTTCTTGCCGATGCGGAGGGGGTGTTTACCGCCGAGCTGATTGCCCCCGATGGGAAAACGGTTGCGCGCCGCGAGGTCCCGCTGTGCGAGGCGGGTGGCTTTCGCTTTGACGGGGCGGTCCTGTCGCACGGAACGCGTTACCGCTATCGCGTGACCTGCGGCGAGGCGGTTGCACAGACCTGCTTTGAGACCGCCGTTGCATTTGCGGCGCCCTTCATCACGCCCACCGAGCCGATTCCGTTCCCGCGCCTGACGCGGCGTTTTTTTCTGCCCGCCGATGCGGGGGAGGTGCGCTTGGCAATTACGGGGCTTGGGCTGTACCGCGCGGAGCTGAACGGGGAGAGGGTCGGCGACCGCTACCTGACCCCCGGGTGCAACGATTACGATGCCTATCTGCGCTTTGACACCTACGATGTCGGCGCGCTTTGCCGCCGCGGTGCGGTCAACGACTTCTGCGTAGACCTCGGCGCGGGGTGGTACAGCGGCAGATACGGCATCGACAAGCCGCCCGAGAAGGGCGGGAACGTGTGGGGCGAGGAGCCGCTCTGCGCGCTGATGCTTTACGAGGCGGACAGCGGGCGGGGCTTTCTCGAAAGCGACAGGGCGTTTGAAGCCGTGCGCTCGCATTGCGCGGAGAGCTCGATTTATGACGGCGAGGTGCGGGACCTGACGCGCGCGGCGGGGGAGGCGGTGCCCTGCCGCGTGACAGACGGGAAACGGCGGGTGGTCCCGTTCTTCGGCGCGCCGATTCGTGCCTGTTGTGAGCTCGAGCCGACCCTGTATGTATCCCCGAAGGGCGAGAACATTTTGGATTTCGGGCAGAACATGGTCGGCTTTGTGCGCATGACCGCCACGCTTCCGAAGGGGACGCGGGTGCGTCTGCTTCACGGCGAGGTGTTGCAGGACGGTTGCTTCTACCGCGACAACCTGCGCACGGCAAGGGCGGAGGCGGTCTACGTTTCGGACGGCAATCCGCACGTCTACGAGCCGTATTTCACCTATTTCGGCTTCCGCTATGTCAAAGTTGAGGGACTTGACACGGTAGACCCTGCGGCTTTTCGCGGGGTGGTGCTCTCCTCCGACACGGGCGATGTCTCGTCCTGCGAAGCCTCGGATGCGGGGCTGAACCGTCTGCTCTCCAACACCCGATGGGGGCAGCGCGGCAACTTCCTTGACATTCCCACCGATTGCCCGCAACGTGACGAGCGCCTCGGCTGGACCGCCGACACACAGGTCTTTGCCGCCACCGCCTGCTACCAAAGCGACTGCTACGCTTTCTATAAAAAGTACCTGCACGACCTGCGCACGGAGCAGACGGCGTATTACGGCGGGGACATTCCGATGTACTGCCCGTCCCTGCGCGGGGAAGCGGGGCACGGCGGCGCGGTCTGGGCGGACTGCGCAACCATCCTGCCAACGGTGCTGTACCGCTTCTACGGGGACCGCGGACAGCTTGCGCGGGACTATCCGATGATGCGCGATTATTGCGAGTTGCTCCTGCGGCGCGATGCGGACGAGGGGGGACACGGTCTGATTACGCGCTTTTTCACCTTCGGGGATTGGCTCGCGCAGGACGGCGTTTGCGAGCAGGCGCTCTCGGGCGGGACCGACACGGGATATATCAGCAGTCTGTACTATTATCACTCCCTCTGCCTGACCTCCGATGCGGCGGAGGTTCTGGGGCATTTCGAGGACCTCAACCGCTACCGCACGGCGGCGGAACGGGTACGCGCGGCGATTCTGGACGAATTCTTCGCGCCGTCCGGCAGGCTGACCGTTGACACGCAGACCGCGTATGTGCTGGCGCTCCGCTTTGGGGTGTATCGGGACCGCGCCGTTCTGCTTGGCGGCTTTCGGGAACGCCTGCGGCGCGACTTCTACCGCATGAAAACAGGCTTTTGCGGCACGCCGCTCCTGCTTCCCACGCTGTTTGCCTGCGGCATGGACCGCGACGCGTACCGCATTCTGTTCAGTCATGATTGCCCCGGGTGGCTTTATGCGGTGGACCTCGGTGCCACAACGGTCTGGGAGCGTTGGAATTCGCTCCTGCCCAACGGACGCATCAGCGGGACCAACATGAATTCGCTGAACCATTACGCCTACGGTGCGGTCTGCGAGTCCATCTACGGGGACATTGCGGGTCTGCGCCCGACCTCGGCGGGGTGGCGCTCCGCGCAAATCGCGCCGCATCCCGATTACCGTCTCAAAAGAATCTCGTTTTCCTATGCCTCGGTCGCGGGGACCTATGCGGTTGCGTGGGAGCTGACCGACAGCGGGCGCTTCCTGCTGGACGCAACGGTCCCCGCAGGCTGTACGGCGCTTCTCCGTCTGCCCGACGGGACCGAGGAGATTCTCCCTTCGGGCACGCACCACCGCGACATTCCCACGCCCCGTCACCTCTGCCACCCGTTCTCTCTCGACATGCCGAATCTCGACATTCTTTCCGACCCGCTCGCGTCCTCCTGCCTGCGCGAGCTTCTCCCGCGCGCGTGGTCGATGGTAACAGGCGAAAACCGCGAATTCCTCCTCCAAAACGGTCACTTCCTCCTCACGCTCCCGATGTTCGGTGCAACCCCCTCCGATGCCACCCGCTACCGCCACGCGCTGGAGGCAATCAAAAAATAGAAAGGTCGTGGGGCTTTGCCCCACACCCCACTTAGAGGCTTCTTGAAAGAAGCCCCTAAGAACCGCAAGAACTTTCACACGGAAGGGCGGAGATTGCACGAAGCGAATGGAAATTCCACTCGTTATCGACAATCTCCGCCCTTCCGTGTGAAAGCTTTTGGGATTCTCAAGGACTTTTCTCGAAAAGTCCTTGAGCGGAGTGTGAGGCAGAGCCTCACGACCTTTTATTTTTTGAATGCTTCTTCAATCGCAACGGCGACAGCGACGGTCATGCCGACCATCGGGTTGTTGCCTGCGCCGATCAGACCCATCATTTCAACGTGCGCGGGGACCGAGGAGGAGCCTGCGAACTGCGCATCGGAGTGCATTCTGCCCATCGTGTCGGTCATGCCGTAGGAAGAGGGACCCGCAGCCATGTTGTCGGGATGCAGGGTACGACCCGTTCCTCCGCCGGATGCAACGGAGAAGTACTTCACGCCGTTCTCAACGCACCACTTCTTGTAGGTGCCCGCAACGGGATGCTGGAATCTGGTGGGGTTGGTGGAGTTACCGGTAATCGAAACGCCGACATTCTCCAGCTTCATAATCGCAACACCCTCGGGAACGTTGTCCGCACCGTAGCACTTGACCGCCGCGCGGGGACCGTTCGAGAACGCCTTGGTCTCCACGACCTTGACGGTTTCGGTGTAGGGATCAAACTCGGTCTTGCAGTAGGTGAAGCCGTTGATGCGGGAGATGATGTAAGCCGCATCCTTGCCCAGACCGTTCAGAATGACGCGCAGGGGCTTCTTGCGCACCTTGTTCGCGTTCAGCGCAATCTTGATAGCACCCTCTGCCGCCGCAAAGGACTCGTGTCCCGCGAGGAAGCAGAAGCACTCGGTCTCCTCGGAAAGGAGCATTTTGCCGAGGTTGCCGTGTCCCAGACCGACCTTGCGGTTCTCCGCAACCGAGCCGGGGATGCAGAAGCTCTGGAGCCCGATACCGATGTTAGCCGCCGCCGTAGCCGCGCTCTTGTCGCCCGTGCGCTCCGCCTCTTTGATGGCGATTGCCGCGCCGACCGTGTAAGCCCACTTTGCGTTTTCAAAGCAGATCGGCTGGGTCTCCTGTACGATGGTGTAAGCGTCAACACCCTTCTTGTCGCAGATGTCCTTGCATTCGTCGATGGACGAAATGCCGTATTCCTTCAGAACGCCGAGAATCTTTGCCTCGCGTCTCTCATATCCTTCAAACTGTGCCATTTGGTTCTACCTCCTTAGTCCTTGCGGGGATCGATGTACTTCACAGCACCGTCCTCGGGATTGAAACGACCGTAGTGACCCATCGCCTTCTTGTAGGCTTCGTTCGGCTCCATGCCCTTCTTGATGAAGTCGGTCATTTTGCCCAGCGACACGAACTCGTAGCCGATGACCTCATTGTTCGCATCCAGCGCCATCCGCGTGCAGTAGCCCTCGGTCATTTCGAGGTAACGGACGCCCTTTTCCCGTGTGCCGTACATGGTGCCCACCATGGAGCGCGCCCCCTTGCCGAGGTCCTCCATGCCCGCACCGATGACCAGACCGCCCTCGGAGAACGCCGACTGGCTTCTGCCGTAGACAATCTGGAGGAACAACTCGCGCATTGCGGTGTTGATGGCATCGCACACAAGGTCGGTGTTCAGCGCTTCCAGAATGGTCTTGCCGGGCAGAATCTCTGCCGCCATAGCCGCAGAGTGAGTCATACCCGAGCAGCCGACGGTTTCCACCAGCGCCTCTTCAATCACGCCGTTCTTGATGTTCAGCGAGAGCTTGCAGGCTCCCTGCTGCGGCGCGCACCAACCCACACCGTGGGTGTAGCCCGAAATATCGGTGATCTGTTTTGCCTGAATCCACTTGCCTTCCTCGGGCAGGGGAGCCGGACCGTGGTCACAGCCCTTTGTGACCTTGCACTGGTGCTGAACTTCTGCACTCATTGCGTAAGGGCATTCACTGACGTTGCTCATTGTTTTATCTCCTTTTTGTTGATAACGGAAAATCAGAGGATGACTTCGCCGTAAACGGTTCCGAACGCGGCGGCGGCGTTGCACTCATCGGTGTCGATGTGCATTGCAAGCGCGTAGCTCGGGCTGACGCGGCAAACCACGTCCTCGAAGATCACGGGGCGGTCGGTCAGCATCTTCACGCTGACAACCTGCTTATCCTTCACGCCGAACGCCTCAGCATCGGCGGGGCTGAAATGAATGTGCCGCTTTGCGATGATCACACCCTCGGTCAGCTCAATCTCGCCCGCAGGACCGACCATTTTCAAGCCGGGGGTTCCCGCAAGGTCACCGCTCTCTCTCACCGGTACGTCGCGCAGACCCAGCGCCCGCATATCGGTGTAGGACAGCTCGACCTGATTCGCGCTTCTGCACGGACCCAGCACGCTGACCGCGAGCGTTCCTTTGGGACCGACAAGCGTAATCTTGTCATTCCCTGCGGCAAACTGCCCGGGCTGGCTCAGCGGTTTTCTGACGGTCAGCTCCGCGCCCTTGCCGTAAAGCACCTCAACCGCTTCGGCGGTCAGGTGGATATGGCGCGCGGAGGTTTCAACCAAAACCTTGTTTTCCATCTTTCAAAACCTTCCTTATTTATGTTTTAAGAACACAGAGGAAATCACGGGCGCAAAGCCCATACGTATTTATTATACCATTTTTCGACCCGAATGTAAAGCCCTTTTTTTCATAATCTCGCTTACATAAGCAAACTTTTTTCTGTTCATAATAATAAAAGAGTCGGAAAAAGCGGAGGAAAAGATGGAAGAAACGGAAAAAAGGACCGAAAAAGAGGCGGAACGGGAAGAAACGGCGCAGGAGCGGACCCATGCGGCGCTCTCGGATATCCGCGGGTACGGAACTGCGGTTGCGGAGAACAGGCGGGAGCATTTTCAGTGCATCTCGGTCATCGGGCAGGTGGAGGGGCACTATCTCTTGCCCGACGGACAGAAGGCTACGAAATACGAGCATCTCATCCCGCTCCTTGTCTCCATCGAGGAGGACGATGAAATCGACGGGCTTCTGGTCATGCTCAACACCATGGGCGGGGACGTGGAGGCGGGGCTCGCCATTGCGGAGATTATTGCGTCCATGACCAAGCCCAGCGTGTCGCTGGTGCTGGGCGGCAGTCACTCCATCGGGGTCCCGCTCGCGGCGGCGGCAAAGCGGTCGCTGATTGTGCCGAGCGCCACCATGACCCTGCATCCCGTGCGGGTCAACGGCATGATCATCGGGGTGGAGCAGTCCTTCCGCTATATGCGGGAGATGCAGGACCGCATCGTCCGCTTCATCTGTGCACACTCGCGGGCGAAGGCGGAGAAAATCAACGAGCTGATGATGCGCCCCGACCAGATGGCAACCGACTGCGGGACCATTCTGGAGGCGGAGGAGGCGGTGTCCTGCGGAATCATCGACGAGGTGGGCGGACTGGACCGCGCGCTGGCAATTCTGCGTGAAATGAAGGAAAACAGCACGAAAAATAAGAATGAAATCAGTTCTTTGTCTAAAAAAGGAGAAAAAGACTGAAAAAAGACGAAGAAAGCGGCAGGGAATCGTCGGCGGGGTCTTGCATTATGGGGAAAAATGTGATATAATTTTATGGTATGTTCTTTTTGGGCGCGCGGAGGTCCGACGGTTTCCCGCGCCGAAGTCATAGGAAAGGTACGGTACCCCCATTGAAAGAAGTGTTCAAAACCCGCTCCGGAGAAGGCATTCCCTGCCTCAGCCCCGAACAGGCAGAAGCGCGGAAATACCTGTCGCAGGAAACGCTGGATCGGATGCACCTGATGCCGAAGGGCGATCCGATTGCATATTCCGCCATGCCCGACGGGACCCTGATCTACTATTACGACCCCATGCGCGTCTCGGAGGCTCCGCCCGAAAAATGGTACAGCCCGCGCAAGGCTCCGCTCACCGACCCGATTACGCTGGATTCCGGCAGACAGCTTGGCAGACTGAATATCAAACGGGCGGCTGCGCTCGGCTACTATACCGCCGAACGTCTCTCCCAGATGCACTACGATATCACCGCCGAGCCCGTTGCCTATGTACGGCGCAAGGAGGGGAAGATTGACTACCTTTTCTCCAAGCGGGAGGCAACGCGTCAGCCGCGGCTCTGCGTGGAGTGCGGGAAGAACGTCCGCTATATGCGCAAGCTGTGCAAGGCTTGCTTTGAGCGCGACCTCGCCGCACGGCGCAGGGAGGGGGACGCGCACAGAGCCGCCTGCTACCACATGAAGCGCGAGCGGGTTCTGTTCTTCGATTTGGAGCTGACGGGTGTTTACGACCACGACGAAATCATTTCCATCTCGATTATGGACGCAACGGGAAGGGTCATTATGAATACCTACGTCCGCCCCGTACATAACAAGAAATGGAAAAAGACCGAGAAGATTCACGGCATCACCCCCGAGATGGTTGCCGATTCGCCAACGCTCGCCGAACTGACCCCGCAGATCAAGGAAATTTTCGCAAATGCGGACAACCTCATCGCCTACGGGGTGTCAACCGATTTCAGCCATATCAAAAAGATTTACGATACCGAGGCGGAGCGCGCGGCGTTGCATAAGAAGGTCCGCTGTGCCGCAACCGAATACGGGCGCTTCATGCAGGAGCATCACCCCGAGCTGACGCACACGTCGCTCAGCGACGCAATGGAATGCCTCGGCATTGCATGGGACGGCGTGGCGCATACCTCCATTGCCGACACCATCGGGTGCATGAAGGTCTGGGAAGCGCTCTTCCCGAACTATTACGAGGACTGAGGAGGAAGGACGAAGGATGGATTCGATTTTCGGTCTGGACCGTGCCTGCACGGATGAGGGCATGAAGCTGCTCACCACCGTGCACGATGACGCGGAGATGGCAATCGTCTGCGGCATTCTCGAGGACGAGGGGATTCCGTATCTCACAAAGGACCGCGGAAGCGGCGGTGTGGTGCGCGTGATTGCGGGCTATTCGATGTACGGGACCGACATTTCGGTGCCCGAGGAGAAGTATGACGATGCGGTGGCGGTTCTGGACGCTTACCGCAACGGTACGCCCGTGGAGGATGACGGGAGCGCCGATGAAGAGCCCGACACGGAGGATTGACATGAAGGAGCTTCTGCTGTGCAAGTACGGGGAGATCGTCCTCAAGGGCGCGAACCGGAAATATTTTGAGGATATGCTCTGCAAGACCCTGCGCTTCCGCGCGAAGCATTACGGGAGATTCCTGATTACGCGGTCGCAGAGCACCATTGTCATCGAGCCGCAGGACGATGCGGCGGATCTGGACGGAATGTTTGAGACCGCAAGAAAGGTGTTCGGCATTGTCGGCATCAGCCGTTGTGCGGTCTGCGAAAAGAATATGGATGCCATCCGCGAAACGGCGCGGTCCTATGTGCCGCAGTTTCTGGAGGGCAAAAAGAGCTTCAAGGTGGCGGCAAAGCGCTCGGACAAGCGATTCCCGCTGGATTCCATGGAAATCGGGCGGGAGATTGGCGGAGAAATTCTGTCGGTCGTTCCGCGCATCAAGGTGGATGTCCACAACCCCGAGATTACGGTCCACGTGGAAATCCGCGAGTTCGGTGCCTATATCCATGCGGGACAGCTTCCCGCGGCGGGCGGTCTGCCCGTGGGGACCAACGGCAAAGCCATGCTTTTGCTCTCGGGCGGAATCGATTCCCCCGTGGCGGGCTACATGATTGCCAAGCGCGGCGTGGAGATTGAGGCGGTTCACTTTGAATCCTTCCCGTACACGAGCGAACGCGCGCGGGAAAAGGTATTCGAGCTGGCGCGCATCATGGCGCAGTACACGGGGAGCATCAACCTGCACGTTGTGTCGCTGACGCACATTCAGGAGCTGTTGGTCAAGAACTGCGAGGAGGATTACTTCACGCTGGTCCTGCGGCGGTATATGATGACGATTGCCGACCGTCTGGCGCACAGCCTCGGCTGTGGGGGACTGGTCACGGGGGAGAGCCTCGGGCAGGTTGCATCGCAGACCATGCAGGCGCTCGGGGTGACCGACCCCGCAACCACCCTGCCGGTGTTCCGCCCGTGCATCGGGTTGGACAAAGAGGAAATCATCCGCGTGGCGCGGAAAATCGGAACCTTTGAGACCTCGATTCAGCCGTATGAGGACTGCTGTACGGTCTTTACGCCGAAGCATCCGAAAACGCGTCCCGAATTGGACAAGGTTCTGGAGCAACAGAACCGACTGGATTTTGAAGCCCTTGTAGAGGAAGCCATCGCGGGCGCTTATGTACAGCGCATCCGCATCGAATTCTGAAAGATTCGGAAGGAAAGGACAGGAATCATGGAGAACAAGAAACAGAAATACTATCACATGACCGTTGCGGGCTTGGAGCGCGATTTGCCGATCTGCCCGCTGAACGACAAGCTGCAAATTGCGGGCTTCGTCATTTTCGGGGACCCCGAGCTGACCACCGCCTGCGCCGCAGAGCTGAACGCACGGGTGCCCGAATACGACTACGCCATCAGCGCCGAGGCAAAGGGCATTCCGCTCGTGCATGAAATGGCGCGTCTGGACGGCAACCGCCGCTATGTGCTCGCGCGCAAGGCACCCAAGCTTTATATGACGGGCGTGTTCGGCGTGGAGGTCAAGTCCATCACCACCTCGCAGGAGCAGCATCTCTATCTGGATGTGACCGACGCGGAGCTGATGCGCGGCAAGCGCATTCTGATTGTGGACGATGTGGTGTCCACGGGCGAATCGCTCCACGCGCTGGAAACGCTGGTCAAGGAGGCGGGCGGTATCATCTGCGGCGAGGCGACCATTCTGGTTGAGGGCGATGCGGACGAGAAGTTCCCGAACCTGATTCACCTCGGAAAAATTCCGCTGTTCGACAGCGATGCCAACGTCATCGGCGAGAATCCGAACCCCACCGCGTATGTGAAAGAATGAGAGAAAGAGGGTATACATCATGAACAGAACCTATATTTCGGACATTACCCCGGGCGCAAGCTACCGCATCTCGGGCTTCGTTGAAAACCTGCGCAACAAGCGGACCATGGCGTTCCTTGTCATCCGCGACATCAGCGGCAAATTGCAGGTCACGCTGGAGAAGGAGAAGAATCCCGAGCTGGCGGCACTGGTGGACCAACTGACCATTCATTCGGTTGTGTCGGTCGAGGGACCCGTGGTGGCGAACGAATACGTCAAGATGGGCGGCATGGAGCTGCTGCCCGAGAAGCTGGAGATCGAGTCGATTGCCGATGCGCTCCCGATTAAGGACGATTCCGAAATCGATTCGCGGATGGATTACCGCTGGATTGACCTGCGCCGCGAGGGGAATCAGCTGATGCTGAAGATGCAGACGGTTCTCACGGGCGCGATGCGGGAATTTCTTTTGGACCGCCACTTTGTGGAAATCCACACGCCGAAGCTGATTGCCGCCGCGAGCGAATCGGGCTCCGAGGTGTTCGAGGTCAAGTACTTCGATACCAAGGCGTACCTTGCGCAGTCGCCGCAGTTCTATAAGCAGATGGCAATGGCGGCGGGACTGGACCGCATTTTTGAAACGGGTCCCGTGTTCCGCGCCGAAAAGTCCTACACCAATAAGCACGCAACCGAATTCACGGGCTTCGATTTGGAGTTCAGCTATGTGTACTCCGTGGAGGAGGTCATGCACATGGAGGAGGAGCTCCTGACCTATGCGTTCGGCAAGGTTGCACAGGCTTGCGGCGAGGACATCAAGCGCCTGTTCGGTAAGGAGGTCATTGTTCCCACCATGCCGTTCCCGCGCATTAAGCTGAAGGACCTCTATGACGAGCTGGAGGCGCGCTACGGCTACAAGGTTTCGGACGAGGCAAAGGGCGACCTGACCACCGATGCCGAGCACCTCTGCGCGAAGTTTTCGATGGAGAAATACGGGAGCGAGTTCCTGTTCGTCACCGACTACGACGCAAAGGAGCGCGCGTTCTACCATATGCGCGACGAGAGAGGCGTTCCGATGGGCTACGACCTGATCTGGCGCGGGTGCGAGATTACCACGGGCGCGGTCCGCGAGCATCGCTACGAGGTGCTGAAGAAGCAGGCGGACGAAAAGGGACTGGCAAAGGACGTGGAGTTCTATCTCCAGTTCTTCCGCTACGGCTGTCCGCCGCACGGAGGCTTTGGGCTGGGCGTGGACCGCTTGACCATGCTCTTCCTCGGGCTGTCGATTAAGGAAGCGGAGTTCCTGTTCCGCGGACCGAACCGCCTGACCCCGTAAGGCTCTATGAACAAGCCCGAGCTGTTGTCCCCTGCGGGCAACTATGAAAAAATGACCGCCGCGCTGGAATACGGCGCGGATGCGGTCTATCTGGCGGGGCGTGCCTTCGGGATGCGCTCCGCCGCCGACAATTTTTCGGTGGAGGAGCTGTACGCCGCCGTCAACGATGCGCACGCGAGGGGGAAGAAGGTCTATCTGACGGTCAATACCATGCCGCACGAGGACGAATATCCCGCCCTGCGCGAGTATCTGACATCCCTGCGCGGGTGCGCGATTGACGCGATGATTGTGGCGGACCTCGGCACAATCGCAACGGTGCGGGAGCTTCTGCCCGATATGGAAATCCATATTTCCACGCAGGCAAGCATCGTCAGCTCCGCCGCCGCGCGCGCCTATGCCGCACTGGGGGCAAAGCGTGTGGTGCTGGCGCGGGAGCTGACTTTGAACGAAATCCGCGCCATCCGTGCGCATCTGGACCCCGCAATCGAGCTGGAGGTGTTCATCCACGGCTCCATGTGCGTTTCCTACAGCGGGCGGTGCCTGCTTGCCAACGCGCTCAACGGGCGGGACGGCAACCGAGGAACCTGCACACAGCCCTGCCGCTGGAACTATACGCTGATTGAGGAAAAGCGCCCCGACAGCCGCATTCCGATTGAGGAGACCAACCTCGGAACCTTTATCATGTCGTCGAAGGACCTGTGCATGATTGAGCACATCCCCGAGCTGTGCGAAAGCGGCATTGCGTCCCTCAAAATCGAGGGCAGAATGAAGAGCGCCTACTACACGGCGGTGGTCACGAACGCCTATCGCATGGCAATCGATGCGTATTGCGCGGACCCAACGGGCTACCGCTTTGACCCGCGTTGGTTGGAGGAGCTGGAAAGCGTGTCGCACCGCGAATACGGAACGGGCTTCTTCTTCTCCAAGCCGATGGAGGACCCCGCGCTGGTTTCCACCTGCGGGTATATCCGCGAAAAGGCATATTTCTCCACCGCAACCGAATATCATGAAGAAGAGCTTGCCGCCCTTGTCGCGGCGGGCATCCCCGCAGAAACGGCGGACGGTAGGCTTTACCGCTTTATCCAGCGCAACAAGCTGTCGGTCGGCGAGGGCGCGGAGCTGATTTCCCCGAACGAGGTCGGGCGCGCGTTCACGGTGCGGGAGCTGTACGGAGCGGAGGGGGAGCGGCTGGACTCCACGCCGCATCCGTCCATGATTTATTGGTGTCGGGTCCCGTTCCCCGTCCGAACGGGCGACATTCTGCGCGCCGCCGAGGGACGGGGACTTGAGGTGCGCGCAAAGGACCGTCTGAAAGGAGACAGAAAAGGGACATGATCATTGAATTTCTGAAAGCCCTGCTTTACGGCATTGTGGAGGGCATTACCGAGTGGTTGCCCATCAGCTCCACGGGGCATCTGATTCTTCTGAACGAATGGCTCCCGTTCCGCTTTGCCGACAACGCGGAGCTGGCGGCGGAATTCTGGCAAATGTTTGAGGTGGTCATCCAGCTGGGCGCAATCCTTGCGGTGGTGATTCTCTTTTGGAACCGTCTGTGGCCCTTCGGAAGCCGTAAGAGCGCGCTTGAAAAGAAGCAGACGTGGTCGCTCTGGCTCAAGGTGGTCATCGGGTGCGTTCCTGCGGGGCTTGTCGGTGTCGTGGGGGACAAAATTCTCGAAAAGGTCAGCGGAAAGAGCATTGACGGCTGGCTGTACAATGCGGTTGTCGTTGCAATTGCGCTGATTGTTTACGGCGTGGCGTTTATCCTGATTGAAAAGCTGAAAAAGCCCGATTCCGAGCGGATTCACAGCACGGCGGAGCTGGACTGTCGGACCGCGCTTCTCATCGGACTCTTCCAGATGCTCTCGATTATCCCGGGGACCTCGCGCTCCGGCTCTACCATCCTCGGCGCAATGCTTCTGGGGCTGTCCCGCACCGCCGCCGCAGAGTTCTCCTTCTTCATGGCAATTCCCGTCATGGTGGGCGCGAGCGGCGTGAAGGTGCTGGGCTTTGCTTCCTACCTCTCGGAGAGCGGCGCGAGCCTGCCCGCCGTGGCGTGGGGCGTGCTTGCCATCGGTTGCGTGGTGTCGTTTGTCGTGTCGATGGTGGTCATCCGATTCCTGATGGATTTTGTCAAGCGCCACAGCTTCTCGGCGTTCGGCTACTACCGCATCGCGCTCGGCGTGCTGGTGCTTCTGTACTTCGGATTGGTGAAGTAAATGACCCGCGAACGGCTGAAAATTCCGTTTCCCGTAATCGTGGAGGGGAAGTACGACAAATTGCGTCTGGAATGCGTGATGGAGGGGCAGATTCTCACAACCGACGGCTTTGGCGTGTTCAACGCGCGGGAAAAAACACAGCTTTTCCGCGCGCTGGCGCAGAAAACGCCGCTGATTCTGCTGACCGACAGCGACGGCGCGGGAAAGCTGATTCGCGCGCACCTGACCTCCTGCCTGCCTGCGGGACGGCTGATTCAGCTGTACATTCCGAAGATTGCGGGGACCGAGCGGCGAAAGGAGCGCCCTTCTGCGGAGGGGACGCTCGGCGTGGAGGGGATGGAGCAATCCCTGCTGTATGACCTGCTCGCGCCCTATGCGGACGCGGCGGCGGTCCTGCGTGCCGCAGAAAATCCGCTTTGCAAGGCGGACCTGTTCGAGGACGGTCTGACGGGATGCCCCGACAGCGCCGCGCGGCGGGATGCCTTTGCGGAGCGCTTGGGGCTGCCTGCTGGCATGACCCCGAATGCCTTCCTCGCCGCCCTGCGGGTGCTGTTGTCCTACGAGGACTATCTGCGGATGGTTGGGAGAGCGTAAAAATACCCGCTTCCATCGGGACTTTGATGGGAGCGGGTTCTTTTTATTGGTGCATTGCCTGTAGGACCTGCAAGGCGGCTTTCTTTTGTGCGGGTGTGAGGTCGACCCAGCTGTCAAACAGCTCCTTGAGGTCGGGGGTCAATTCCACAAGCGTTCCTTCGGCAAAGAATTGGGCGAGCGTGATGCCGAATGCCCCGCAAATGGCTTCCAATGTCGGAATGGACGGGACGGTGTTCCGCTTGAAAATATTTGATTGTGGATTCCGAAAGACCGCTGCGGATGGCAAGACGGTAGGTCGTCATGCCGCTTTTTCTGAGCAATTGGTTCAGACGTTCGTTTGTGTCCATGATGTCCTCCTGTCCTTTTGTTTCCGAGTATGATGCAATCCAAAAAATAAAACGGGAAAATTCAAGAACCCCCTTGACATTTTCGCGCTTTGTGGTATAATAGAGACAGGGATGCACTGACGGCTGTCAGCGCCCTCCGTGGTTAAATAACCGCTCTCCGGACTTTGCCAGAGTTATAGAGGGCGGTTATTTCTTATTGTTGTAATAGGTCTTGATGGTATAGACTGTGGTGAAAACACCGCAGACCGCACCCACAAGTTGAGCGATCAACTCGATGAGAGACATCATGTACTATCACCTCCCTCCGTTGCTTATACGGAGAGAGTTTGTCAGAAATAATTTGTCGCGCTCTCTCCGTCATGTCCAAATGTCCACTTAGGAGGGAGCTAACAGCCGCCGGCTTGGGAATCAGTATCCCACGCACCCCCGGCAGACGCGCTTGCGCTTGTCTGCCCCTATATTATAACACCGCCCGACAGCTTTGTCAAGCGGTGTTATTTCTGTTTTGGAGAATTTCGCGCATTTTTTTCAGGACTTCCGCAGGCACTCCTCCACGCGGCTGAAGAACGCGGCTTTCTCCTCGGGGGAGAGAATAGCGTAAACCACATAATCGCCGTAAATACGGACCTCCGCATCGCGCAGCTTCGGGGTCTCGGTGGGAATATAGGAGTCGTAAAAGGTGCGGTTCTGCTCATAGGAGCGGGCGAGATAGTCACGCAGGAGGCGGGCGGCTTCCTCGGTGCCGATGTCCGAATGCAGAATGCCGTATTCGTCGATGCGGTCGCCGCCCGTGGCAAGACGGACCGAGAGGGAATAGCCCGCCTGCGGGAGTGAGACGTACTCGGTCAGATAGTCGGCATCGGCGGCGCGGAAGTCCTCCGAAAGGGAATCATCCGCGAGGTCCGCAAGCTCGGCGGCGGATAAATCATTCAGATAATTGCGCGGGGTCGCTTTCCCGCATCCCGCCAAGGACAGGACAAAAAGCGCAAAAAGGAACGGCAGAAATCGTTTCATATAAACCTCCGAAAAAACGGGTACACTGTACTGTCAGTGTACCCGTTCTCTTTGGTTTTATGCGTTCACGGCTTGCCGCAGAGCGCCGAGAAGCGCTGCGTATGCCGAGGCGGTCAGGTGGATGCCGTCGGTTGTGAAATCGGCGCGCAGGAAGCCTGCGGGGTCGGTCAGCGCCGTGGCGGTATCGGCATAAATCAGGTCGGGGTCGGAGGAGCAGAAGTCGCGCAAACGGCGGTTCAGCTCGGTCAGGCGGCGGTTGATTTCCTCCGGCGGGACCGAAAATTTCCAGTCGCATTGGTGCGTCGCGTCGGCAACGGGCGCGACCGATTGCATGACGATCCGCGTCTCGGGCGAGACCGCACGCACCGCGTCAATCAGCTTGCGGTAAGCGCGGAAAAACGGCTCGGGACGCTCGGCGGTTGACAGAATGCCGTTCAGTCCGAACGACAGGACCAGAATCTCGGGGCGGTAAGCCGCCGCCATTTCCGCAGGCGTTGCGCTTTTCCCCGTTGCATGGTCGGTCAGCGTGCGCGAGAGAATGCCCGAATCCAGCCGCATGGTGCCCGACGCATTTGACCAGACCCGAATCGGGTCAATCCCGCCGCGCAGGGCGAGATGGGAGGTGGTCGACTCCCCGAAAAAGGTCATGTGCGCGATGGGGTCATCCGATTCCGCGCGGAGCGGGAGCGGGAATAGCAGGACGAAAAGCCCAAGCAAAAGGGCAATCACACAGAGTTTTTTCATAGCGCCACCGATGGCGCGTCAGTCCTCCTCCCGAATGCCGCGAATACGCTTGCGCGTCAGCAGGACGATTGCAAAGGCAATGGCGTAAACCAGCGTGAAGAATACGATTGCAAGCAGATTCTTCACCGCCGTGTGCCCGCCTGCGGGAAGCCACAGGAAAAGGAAAAACGCGAGCATACAGAACAGATAATGAAGCAGGAGCCGCGCCCAGCCCGCCAGCGCGGTGTGACGGTAGATTGTACCCGCCGCCGCGAGAAACAGTCCGCAGGGCAAAAGCAGGAGAAAGCGGGGGATTTCAATGCTTCCGTCCCCATTCCCCTCGGCAATCAGCCGCAGGAGCATCAGCCCAACGGCAAGCAGGGTGAACCACAGGCAGGTCCCCGAAAAAAGTCGTTTGATGAGTTGTTTCATATCGGTCGGCTCCTCAAAAATAAGATTCCCACCTTATCATGATACTATACATTCGGTGACTTTGCAAGTGGTTTGGCAAAAAATTTACAAAAGCAGAGCCCGAAAACGAAAAACTTGCATAAAAAATGATTTTTATACATTTTTACTGTTGACTTTTCTGTTTTTTGCGGTATAATATAAGGTATACTATAGAATGGGATACTGTGGCTGACGGCGCGGTGTCCGCAAGGAAAGGATCATTCCAAAATGGCAGCAATAAAACGGCGCGATGCACGCGAGGAGGTCTTTCGCCTCCTGTTTGAGACCGAATTCCACGGGGAGATGTCTCCCGAGGACATTTACCGCCTTGCGATGGAGGACCGCGATTTTGAGGACGACCGTTACATCCGCGATACCTATTTCGGCGTGCGGGAGAAGCGGGAGGAATTGGACGCAATCATTGCCCGCCACGCAAACGGCTGGAGAACCGACCGCATCGCGCCCGTATCGCGGAATATTCTGCGCCTGTGCGTTTACGAGATGAAATGGGGGCGGGACGTTCCTGTTGTGGTGGCGCTCAATGAGGCAATCGAGCTGGACAAGCGGTTTGACGACCCGAAGGCGAAAGCCTTTGTCAACGGCGTGCTCAACGGCGTGAAGAACGAGCTGGAAGCCGAGAGCGCCAAGACCGCCGCGCAGGACGGAAGCGGAGAGGACAAGGCAGAATGAGCGGACCGCTCTTTGTCGGGTTCGATACCAGCAATTACACCACCTCGGCGGCGGTCTGCGATGCGGACGGCGAGGTGCTTCTGAACGCGCGGACCCTGTTGCCCGTGCGCGAGGGAGAGCGGGGACTGCGGCAGAGCGACGCGGTGTTCTTCCATGTCCGCAACCTGCCCGACCTGCTGGAGCGGGTGCGGGAGACGGTGCGGGGGCGTGTTGTACGTGCGGTCGGCTGCTCGGTCAGCCCCCGCCGTGCCGAGGGGTCCTATATGCCGTGCTTCCTTTCGGGCATCATGGCGGCGGAGGCATTCGCGGCGGCGATTGACGTGCCTGTCCTGCGGTTTGCCCATCAGGAGGGGCATATCATGGCGGCGCTTCATTCGGCGGGCGCGGAGAAGCTGTTGGAGGCGGAGCGCTTTGCGGCGTTCCATGTCTCGGGCGGGACCACCGAGGTCCTGCTGGTCCGCCCGCGCGCGGACGGCTTTGACGCGGAGATTGTCGGCGGCTCGCGCGATTTGCACGCGGGGCAGGCAATCGACCGCGCGGGTGTGATGATGGGCATGGGCTTCCCCTGCGGAAAGGAGCTGGAAGCCACCGCCGCAACGTATGAAGGTCGCGTTCCCGCCCCGCGTGTGTGTGTCAAGTCGGACGGCTGGTGTCACTTTTCGGGGCTGGAAAATCAGGCGCGGAAGCTGTGGGAGGAAACGGGGGACCGTGCCTGCGTTTCGGCGTATGTCCTGCGCTTCTGCGCAAAAACACTGGAGGGACTGACTGCGGCTTTGGACGCGCGCTTTCCCGAAATTCCGATTGTTTATGCGGGCGGCGTGATGAGCAACCGTTATCTGCAATCGGTGCTTGCAAAGCGTGCGGAGACCTATTTTGCCGCGCCCGAATTCTCGGCGGACAATGCCGCAGGCGTGGCACTGCTGACGCGGCGGAGCGGAATCGGAGGGGCAGACGCATGGCAATGAGCGCAAAGGAGCCGCTGACGGTTGCACAGCTGAACGAATATCTGCGGATGCAGATGGACAGCGACCCGATTCTGGCAAACGTGTTCGTGCGCGGGGAGCTGTCGAACTGCACGGTTCCGCGCTCGGGGCATTTCTACTTTACCCTCAAGGACGCGGACGCGCAGGTGCGGGGTGTGATGTTCCGTTCCCGCTTCTCTGCGGTCCCGTTCAGACCGACCGACGGAATGCGGGTCATCGTGGGCGGTCGGGTGACCGTTTATTCCGCAGGCGGACAGTATCAGATTTATGCGGACGAGCTGATTCCCGACGGCGCGGGCAGTCTCGCCCTGCAATTTGAACAGCTGAAGCGGAGGCTGAATGCCGAGGGGCTGTTTGACGAGGCGCGCAAGAAGCCGCTTCCCGCCATGCCCGAGCGCGTGGGGGTTATCACCTCACCAACGGGCGCGGCGGTGCAGGACATCCGCAGAATCCTCGGTCAGCGTTTTCCGTGCGCCGAAATGATTCTCTACCCCGCGCAGGTGCAGGGAGAGGGCGCTGCCGAACAGCTGGCAATGGGAATCCTCTTTTTCAACGCCTACGACCTTGCCGACGTCATCATCATCGGGCGGGGCGGCGGCTCGGCGGAGGACCTGTGGGCGTTCAATGACGAGCATCTGGCGCGCACGGTTGCCGACAGCCGCGTTCCCGTGATTTCGGCGGTCGGGCATGAGAGCGACTTTACCATCTGCGATTTCGTGGCGGACCGCCGCGCGCCAACCCCGTCGGGGGCGGCGGAAATGGCGGTCCCCGACCGCAGGGAGCTGAAAAAGACGCTCGGACATCTTGCGGCGCGTCTGACCCGCAGGGAAGAGGAGCGGATTGAATATGAACGCGGAATGCTGAAACGGCTTGCCGCGTCAAGGGCACTCGGACGACCCGAGGCGCTTCTCGACCCGCTCCGCCAACGGCTGGACGAGCGGGCGGAACGGCTGGACCGTGCGCTGGCGCGGAGCTTGGAGCGAAAGAGAGGCGACCTTGCGCACGTCTGTGCGGCACTTGAGGCGCGCAACCCGCTGACCGTGCTGGCGCGCGGCTATGCGGTGGTGACAAAGGATGGGCGGACCGTGACGCGGGTAAGCGATGCGCAGGTCGGAGACCGCCTGCGGATTCGTCTTTCGGACGGAACGCTTGCGGCACGGGTCGAGGCGGAGAACGGAAAGGAAGAAAACAATGGCAACAAAGCAACCGAAACAAACGGGACAAACGGGAAAAATGAAATTTGAGGACAGCATGGCGCGGATTGAGGAAATCGTGACAACGCTTGACGCGGGAGAGGCGGATCTGGACGAATCGCTGAAGCTCTACCGTGAGGGCATTGAGCTGGTGCGCGACTGCACCAAGCGGCTGGACGAGGCAACACAGACCGTAAAAATGCTGCAAATGCAGGCGGACGGCAACATGGTGCTGACCGACTTTGCGCCTATGGAAACGGGGGAGAAGGCATGACAAACGAGGCTCTGGAGCTGCTGCTGCACCGCAACGCAACGCTGACCGAAAATGCCCTGCGGGAATACTATACCGATGACCCCGACCTTCAGGTCCTGCTGGACGCGGAGCGCTACAGCCTGTTTGCGGGCGGAAAGCGTATCCGCCCCACGCTGACGCTGGAATTCTGCCGTCTGTTCGGCGGAGAGGAGGCGGCGGCTCTGCCGTTTGCCTGTGCCGTTGAGATGGTGCACACCTATTCGCTGATTCACGACGACCTGCCCTGCATGGACAACGATGATTTGCGGCGCGGCAAGCCGACCAACCACAAGGTGTTCGGTGAGGGCGTGGCGGTCCTCGCGGGGGATGCACTTCTCACGGGCGCGTTCGAGGCGGCGGCAACCAACACGGCGGCGGGCGCAGAGGTCTCCGCTATGGCGGTGGCGTACCTCGCGGGCTGTGCGGGGCGCTACGGCATGATCGGCGGGCAGATTATGGACATCGAGGGCGAAAAGCGTAAGTTGACGCAGGACGAGGTGTTCCGTCTGCAATCGCTCAAAACGGGCGCGCTCATCAGCGCCGCATCGGTTATGGGTGCGCTGGCGGCGGGCGTGCGGACCGATGACCCCGCAATGGAGCGGGTTGTGCGCTACGCGGAAAACATCGGTCTGGTGTTCCAGATTGTGGACGATCTGCTGGACCGCCGCGGAGACGAGGCGACCCTCGGCAAGCGCGTTCACGTGGACGAGGAGCATCACAAAAACACGTTTCTGTCGTTCTGCACCGAGGAGGAGGCGTGGCTCTATGCCGAGCGCCTGACCGCCGATGCGTGCCGTGCGATTCGCCTCTATCCGTCCTCGGAGATACTGGTCTCCTTGGCGGAATGGCTTTTGAAAAGGGAGAAATAATGGGACAGGCAATCAAGGAGCTTTTCACAAATTACTGGATTATCAGCGCGATTGTGGCATGGTTCACGGCGCAGATTATCAAAATTTTTACGGGTGTTTTCCGTCAGCGGGAATTCTCGGTTCATGCCATGCTGTTCGGGACGGGCGGAATGCCGTCCTCGCACACGGCATCGGTTTGCGCACTCTGCACGGCGTTTGCCGTGAAGGACGGCTTTGCCTCGCGCGGCTTTGCCATCAGCGCCCTGCTGTGCATTGTGGTGATTACCGATGCGGTCGGCGTGCGGCGGGAGACGGGCAAGCAGTCGCAGGCGCTGAACACGCTTTTGGGGCGGGTCTTTACCGAAAAGGACAAGAAGCAATTGCCCGACCATTTCCGCGAGCTGATCGGGCACACCCCGTTGCAGGTTGTCTGCGGTGCGATTCTCGGCGTGGGCGTGGCACTGCTGGTACATCTGATTCCCGTTTTTCACGGCTGACGCGATGCGGGCGGATGTATTTCTCGCATCGGGCGGCTACGCGCCGAGCAGGGAGCAGGCAAAGCGCCTGATTCTGGAGGGGCTTGTGACGTTGGACGGCAGGCTCCTGCGGCGCGCGGCGGAGGAGGTCGGAGAAGGACCGCACACGGTCACGGTGTCGGGTCCCGAGCGGTTCGTCAGCCGCGGCGGAAGCAAGCTGGAGGCGGCGCTCTCCGCGTTCGGCTTGGACCCCTCGGGGTGGCGGGCGCTGGACATCGGCGCGTCCACGGGCGGGTTTACCGACTGCCTGCTTCGCCACGGTGCCGCAGAGGTCGTTGCGGTGGATTCGGGCGCGGGACAGCTGGCGGAGACATTACGTAACGACCCGCGTGTGCAGTCCCACGAGCATTGCAACGCGCGGGACCTGACGGCGGACGCAATCGGCGGCAGGGTGCGGCTGATTGTGATGGACGTATCCTTCATTTCCGCCACGTTGATTCTGCCGCGCTTTCCCGCGCTGTTGGAATCGGTCGGTGACGCGGTCTGCCTCATCAAGCCGCAGTTTGAGGTGGGGCGGTCGAACATCGGAAAGGGCGGAATCGTCCGCGACCCGCGCGCACATCGGCTTGCGGTGGAGCGGGTGCTGGACTGTGCCGCATCGCTCGGGCTTTGCGCCGCGGGGCTGATTCCGTCCCCCATTCTCGGCGGGGACGGAAACCGCGAATTTCTCGTGCATCTGACGGTGGGGCAGTCGGTCCCGCCAATCTCCCAAAAGCGCATCGCGGCAGTGCTCGCAAATACCGAAAAAGGAGACGGCTATGCTGAAAATTGCGTTGGTAACAAACTTTAACATTCCCGAAAAGCTGCGGGCGGCGGCAGACACGGCGGATAAGCTGATCGGAGAGGGCGGAACGGTTCTGATCGCCTCCTTCAACCGCGATAAGCTGATGCGTGCGCATCGGAACCGCCCCGAATTCCGTTACCTGCCAATCGATACACTTTATGCCGAGGCGGATATCATCATCGTGCTCGGCGGAGACGGGAGCATTCTGGAGGCGGCGCGGCGGGCGGCAATGCGCGCAACGCCGATTCTCGGCATCAATTTCGGCAGGCTCGGCTATATGGCGGAGCTGGAGGCGGGGGAGACGGACGACCTGCACAAGCTCTTCACGGGGGAATATACGCTGGAGAAGCGCTCCATGCTCCGCGTGGACCTGCTCGGCACGGGCGGGGAGCTGAAGTCCTTCTGCTACGCGCTCAATGACGCGGTGGTGTCAAACGGCTCGGTGGCGCGGGTGATTGATCTGGAGCTGCGCGAGAACGGCGAAGCGGTTACAACCTACCGCGCGGACGGGCTGATTATCGCAACCCCGACAGGCTCCACGGCGTATTCCATGTCGGCGGGCGGCGCGATTGTGGACCCGACGGTCCCGTGCTTCTGCGTCACGCCGATCTGTCCGCATTCCTTTGCGGCAAGACCGCTGATTTTTTCGGACCGCTCGGTGCTGGAAATCCGCAACATCTGCGTGCGGGAAAAACAGCTCTACCTGACCGTGGACGGCAAAATCAGCTTTGAAATGGGGCGCGGACAAACGGTCCGTGTCACGCGGTCCAAGCCGGAGACCAAGCTGGTGCGGTTCCGCAAAAACGGCTTTTATCGGGTCCTGTGCCGAAAATTGCAGGATTCGCATTTCTGATAAGGAGGGAGCGACATGAAACGAAACCGACAGGAAAAGCTCTTGGAGCTGATTTCCCGCTACGAAATCGAAACGCAGGACGAATTGCTGGAGCGTCTGCGTGAGAACGGCTATAACGCAACGCAGGCAACCATTTCGCGCGACATCCGCGAATTGCAGATTGCCAAAATGACCACGGGCAGGGGGACCTACCGCTATGTGCTTCCCAAGCACGCGGAGCCTTCTCCCGCAGTCAATTTCAGCGCGGCGTTGATTGATTCGATTATCAACGTGCAGTACGCGCAGAATCTGGTGGTCCTGAAAACCTACCCGGGGCTTGCCTCGGCGGTTGCGGCGGGCATCGACCGAATGCAGGCAAACCAGATTCTCGGCTGTGTGGCGGGGGATGATACCATTCTGGTCGTGACGCAGGACGAGGACTGTGCGCGGATGCTCTCGGAGCAGGTGCACGACCTCTTGCGGGGCATCTGATATGCTGCGGTCCCTACATATCGAAAACATCGCGGTCATCCGCGAAATCGACGTGGAATTTGATGGCGGGCTGTCGGTTCTCACGGGCGAGACAGGCGCGGGAAAATCCATCATCATCGACAGCATCAACCTCCTGCTCGGCAACCGCGTACCGAAGGAAATTGTGCGCGCGGGACAGGAGCAGGCGGTCATCTGCGCGGTGTTCGAGGAGCTGTCGGACGCGGCGTGCGCCAAGCTCGCGGAGTTGGGCTTCCCCTCGGAGGACCGCACGCTGATGCTCCAGCGCAGGCTCTCGGCGGACGGCAAAACGCAGACCCGTCTGAACGGGCAGATTGTCACGCAGACGATTCAGAAGCAGATTGCGCCCTATCTCATCAGCATTCACGGGCAGACCGACAGCCACAGGCTCCTGCAAAAGGCATCGCACCGCGAGCTGTTGGACGCATTCGCGCGGTCGGACGACGAGCTGGCGGTTTACCGCAAGGCTTACGGAAAATGGCGCGAGGCGGAGAAAAAGCTCGCCTCGCTGACGCGGGACGAATCCGAGCGGGTGCGGCTTCAGGAGATGCTCCGCTATCAGCTGGAGGACATCGACGCGGTGAAGCTGCACGACCCCGAAGAGGAGGACCGCCTCACGCACGAGCGCGACAGGCTGGCGAACCTCGAGAAAATCGGGCGGCAGATTGACCTTTGCTACCGTCTGCTGGCGGGCGGGGAAAAGACCGATGCGGCGGGACTGTTGCGCCGCGCGGAGAATGCGGTGCGGTCGCTCTCGGGGCTGATTGACGGCGCAGACGAGCTGGCGGAGCGCCTTGCCTCGGCGGAATCCGAGATTGTGGACGTTGCCGAAACGGTTGCGGGCTTTGCCGACACCGACCGCGAGGACCCGACCGTGCGGATTGATCGCATCGAGGGGCGGCTGGATGCCATTGCAAAGCTGAAGCGCAAGTACGGCGGGAGCGTGGCGGAAATTCTTGCCTTCCGCGTCCGCGCGGCGGAGCAGTTGGAGGCGCTGGACTACTCGGATGTGACCCGTGCGGAGGTCGAAAAGACCTGCGCGGCGCTGCGGCATGAGGTCATTTCACACGCGTCTGCATTGCATGAGGTGCGGCTCCGCGCGGCGCATGACGTGGTGGAGCGCGTGACCGAGGCTCTGCGCTTTCTGGATATGCCGAAGGTGCGGATGGATATCCGCGTTGCCAAATCGGAGCCGTGCGAGAACGGCGCGGACGATGTGGAGTTCCTGATTGCCACCAACCCCGGGGAGCCGGTCCAGCCGTTGGCGCGGATTGCCTCGGGCGGCGAGCTGTCACGCATGATGCTGGCTCTGCGCTCAGCACTGGATGACCAAGACGGGGCAACCACCGTGATTTTTGATGAAATCGACACGGGCGTCTCGGGCAAGACCTCCCGCAAAATCGGGCTGAAGCTGAAGGAAACGGCAAGAGGCTCGCAGGTGCTGTGCGTGACGCACTCGGCGCAGATTGCATCGCTGGCGGACTGCCACTATCTGATTACCAAGAGCGAGAAGGACGGACGCGCCGAAACCGCAGTCACACGCCTGACGGGGGACGCACGGGTGGAGGAGATTGCGCGGATTCTCGGCGGCATTCATGTCACCGACACCCAGCGCAACGCCGCGCGGGAGATGATTGAGGGCATGGACACGGACGGAACGGAGGCGGGATACCGATGAAAACCAAAACCAATGCGATGCGGATGCTGGATGCCGCAAAAATTCCGTATGAGGTGCTGGAATACCGCGTGGATGAGGACGACCTGAGCGGCGTTCACATTGCCGAGGAGCTGGGCTTCCCGCCCGAGCGGATGTTCAAAACGCTGGTGGCAAAGGGGGATAAGACAGGTCCCGTGGTGTTCTGCATTCCCGTGGCGGAGGAAATCGATTTGCGCCCTGCGGCGGCGCTGACGGGGAACAAAAAGATTGAAATGGTTCACGTCAAGGACCTGCTCGGGCTGACGGGCTACATTCGCGGCGGCTGTTCGCCCATCGGAATGAAGAAGAAATTCCCCACGTGGTTTGACGAAAGCGTGCTGAATTTTGACCGCGTTACGGTCAGCTCGGGCACGCGCGGCGCACAGCTGCTTTTGGACCGTGCGGCGCTCCTGCAATTCGTTGGTGCGCAAATCGCCCCACTGACCGCGAAGAAATGACGCGAAAACCGCCGAAAATGAAAAATTCCTCTTGCAAACGGCGGGGAAAAGTAGTATAATAATATACAGGCTGTAAGCAAAACGATTGACTTTTGTCAAAATGGGGTGAAAGTTTTCGCCCGCCTTTTTGGGGAGGCGGCGCGGTCGAGGACGCGGAGTCCTCGTCGCGCTCCGCAGAGCGCGAAATTCCCATATGGCGCTTTCTTTTTGCAGCTTTGCGAAGCAAAGTGTGCTTTTCTCTTTGCGCCTACATGGTCAAAGAAAAAGCGTTAAAGAAATTTGTGCTTTTTTGAGCGATAAGCCATACATCTCAGCCTGTAACATAGAGTTATTGTAATTTGACGAGGTATTGAAATGCAAACCATCAAAAAGAGAATTGCGGAGCAGGTCCTCGCGGGCGTGCGGAAGGTCAACCCCGATACGGCACTGACGGCGGGGGAGATTGCGGGAATGCTCGAATATCCGCCCGACCCCGCAATGGGCGACCTTGCCTTTCCCTGCTTCAAACTCAGCCGCGAGCTGCGCCGCTCTCCGATTCAGATTGCATCAGCGCTGAAGGAGGACTTGGCAGACGAGGCAATCGGCTCGGTTGAGGTCGCGGGCGGGTACCTGAATATCCGCATTGCAAACGCGTATCTCGGCGGAACGGTGGTCCCCGAAATTCTGGAAAAAGGGGAGCAATACGGCGCGCAGACCTTCGGCTGCGGCAAAAAGGTGGTGCTGGACTACTCCTCGCCGAACGTTGCAAAGCCCTTTCACATCGGGCATCTCGGAACCACGGTCATCGGACATTCCCTGCGCAAGCTGCATGAGTTTGCCGGCTACGAATGCTACGGCATCAACTACCTCGGCGACTGGGGCACGCAGTTCGGCAAGCTGATTGCGGCATACCACCGCTGGGGAAGCCGCGAAATGATTGAAAAGGGCGGCATTGACAAGCTGGTGGAGCTGTACGTCCGCGTGAACAACGAAATCAAGGGCGACCCCGAGCACGGAATCCCCGCGAATACGGCGCTGGCGGACGAGGCGAGAGCCGAATTCCACAAGCTGGAAACGGGAGACGAGGAAAACCTCGCGCTCTGGCGGTGGTTCGTGCAGATCAGCCTTGCGGAGTACGAAAAGACCTATAAACAGCTCGGCATCACCTTCGATTCCTATCGCGGCGAGAGCTTTTATACCGATAAAATGCCCGCGCAGATTGAAATTCTGCGCGAGAAGGGCTTGTTGAAGCTGGATGACGGCGCATCGATCGTTGACCTTTCCGAGTACAATATGCCGCCCTGCCTGATTCTCAAGCGGGACGGGTCCACGCTCTATCCCACGCGTGACATCGCGGCGGCGGTTTACCGCAAGGAGACCCTGCACTTCGATAAAATGATTTACGTCACCAGTGCCCAGCAGTGCCTGCACTTTGCGCAGTGGTTCAAGGTTGTGGAGCTGATGGGGTATCCGTGGTATAACGAATTGGTCCATGTGCCCTACGGGACCGTGTCGCTCAACGGCGAGAAGCTGGCAACGCGGACCGGAAACGTGGTGCTTCTGCGCGACCTGTTCGCCCTTGCCATCGACAAGGTCAAGGGAATTATGAAGGAGAAGAACCCCGACAGACAGGACGATGACGCAACGGCAGAGGCGGTCGGTGTCGGCGCGGTGGTGTTCTACTACCTGTCGAATACCCGCATGAAGGATATCAACTTCGTCATGGACGAGGCGCTGAACTTCGACGGCAACACGGGTCCCTATGTCCAGTACACCTACGCGCGCGCCTGCTCGGTGCTGGAGCGTGGGGGAGCGGTGACGGCGGGTCCCATGACCGTGACAACCGACGAGGAAGCGGCGCTCATCAAAACGCTTTGCCGCTACGGGGAGCGGGTGACGGCGGCAATCGCCGATTATGAGCCGAGCTATATCACGCGGTTCATTCTGGATGTGGCGGCGGGCTTCAACCGCTTCTACCACAACTGTCGGATTCTCTCGGCGGAGGACCCTGCGGTCCGCGAAAGCAGACTGCGCCTGACCGCGGCGGTGAAAAACGTGCTGGGCAGTGCGTTTGAATTGATTTGTCTGAAAAAGACCGAAAAGGTCTGAACCATAGAAGAGTGAGGTAAGAAACAATGTCCGGACACAGCAAATGGGCAAACATCAAGCACAAGAAAGAAAAGACCGATGCCGCAAGAGGCAAGGTCTTTACCAAAATCGGCAAGGAAATTACCATTGCCGTCAAGGAGGGCGGCGGGGATCCCGCATCGAACTCCAAATTGCGCGACCTGATTCAGAAGGCGAAGGCGAACAACGTTCCGAACGATAACATCGAGCGTTGCATCAAAAAGGCGCTCGGCTCCACGGGCGAGACCTACGAGGAGGTTTCCTACGAGGGCTACGGTCCTGCGGGCATTGCGGTCCTTGTCACGGCAACCACCGATAACCGCAACCGCACGGCGGGCAATGTGCGCGCGTACTTCTCCAAGTACCACGGCAACATGGGGCAGACGGGTTGCGTCGGCTACCTCTTTACCGATGTCGGCGAAATCGTTGTGGACAACGAGGACGGCGACGTGGACGAGGACAAGCTGATGGAAACCGCGCTTGAGGCGGGCGCGACCGACTTCAAGTCGGACGGTGAGGTGTTTGTCATCACCACCGAGCCGGACGATGTGTACGCCATTCAGGAGGACCTTGCAAAGGCGGGGTACGAAATTCTGTCGGCGGAAAAGACCAAGCGCGCGTCCACGGGCGTGACGCTGGAGAACGAGGACGACATCAAGTTCATGAACCTCCTGATTGAAAAGCTCGAGGAGGACGACGACGTGATGGACGTTTACCACAACTGGGAGAACTGCGACGACTGATACCGTATGGAACTGACAGCCATCCTCTGCGGACTGACCGGCTTGGGTGTATTTCTGTCGGTGCTTCTGAAACCGGAGTTTACGATCGGTAAGCTCCGGTTTGGCACGTATTGGGTCATTTCGCTGGCGGGCGCGCTTCTGCTTGTCCCGCTGTGCGGAATTCCGCTCTCCTACATCGGGCGGGAGCTGACAGCCGATTCATCGGTCAACCCCATTAAAATTCTGTTGCTGTTTTTCAGCATGACCTTCCTGTCGGTGTATCTGGACGAGGTGGGCTTTTTCCGTTATCTCGCTTCGGCGGCACTGCGCAGGGCGGGCGGAAGTCAGACCGCGCTCTTTTTGGTGCTTTACCTCACCGTTGCGGTGCTGACGGTCTTTACCTCCAACGACATCGTGATTCTGACCTTCACGCCCTTCATCTGCTTTTTTGCACGGCGGGCGAAAATCGACCCGCTCCCGTATCTCATTGCCGAATTCGTTGCGGCGAACACGTGGAGCCTGCTGTTTGTTATCGGCAACCCGACCAACATCTACCTTGCAACGGCGGCGGGCATCGGGTTTGTCCCGTATCTCGCGGTCATGGCACTGCCGACCTGCATGGCGGGGGTGACCTCGCTCGGGGTCCTGTGGCTTCTGTTCCGTCGGAAGCTGCGGGAGCCGATGCAGGGAGGGGAGACGGATGCGGAAAGGATTGCGGACCCGCATGAATTGGAGCTTGGCGTGTTCCATCTCGCGGGTGCCACCCTGCTTCTGGCGCTCAGCTCCTATCTGCATCTGGAAATGGTCTGGGCGGCACTCGGCTTCGCGCTGTCGCTGGCGGCCCTGACCGCTCTGCTGTTCCTGCACCGCCATGCAAGACCGACGGTCCTGCTCTCGGCGGTCAAGCGTTTGCCGTTTGAGCTGATTCCCTTTGTCCTGTCCATGTTCGTGCTGGTGCTCGGCATGAACTATTCGGGGCTGACCGAGCGTCTCGCGGCGGTTCTTGTAACCGACCGCCCGATTCTCAGCATCGGGGTCTCCTCCTTCTTTGCGGCAAATCTCATCAACAACATCCCCATGAGCGTGCTGTTCAGCTCGGTGCTGGAGACCGTAACCGACCCCGAGGTCTACCGACAGGGCGTTTTTGCGGCGGTGGTCGGCTCCAACATCGGCGCGTATCTGACCCCTGTCGGCGCTTTGGCGGGCATCATGTGGTCGTCCATCCTGCGGCGCTTCGGCGTGCGGTTTTCCTTCCGCCGCTTCCTGCTGTACGGAGCCGCAGTCGCAATCCCCACGCTTTTGGCGGCGCTTGCGGGACTTTGGATTGTATTGGCATGATATGCTTGACATTTTTCGTCTGATGTGGTATAATAGTGTAGAATTGATTCTTTGCGGAAAGGCGGTGTGAAACCGAGCAATGGAGTTTTTTGATATCCGCGACCTTTTTCGGATTGGCAAGCGCCGCAGACTTCGTCTGGGGCTGTGGCTGATTGCGGTCATCGCGCTGACGCTTTGGCTGTTTTATCAGAACTACCGAGAGGCGGAGCAGTCGGCATACTTTGCCTGCGTTGTTGCGTCGCTGGTGTTTTTTGCGGCGGAGCTTGTATGGATTTTCCTGAAATCCGACCGCAGAATCACACCCCTGCTTCTTTTCCTCGCGGTGTTCTATCTGGTCCGCAACAGCCAGTTTCTGTTGCTTTTGTTCGGCGTATCCTTTGACGTGCACCATCTGGTGATGATGCGGGCGGAGCTGAAAAGCGCGATTGTCCTGACCTCGGTCGGCAACATCTGGGCGGGCTTTGCGGGCATCGTGGCAACGGTCCCGCAGAAAGAATTGCCCCCTGCGACCGAAGCACCGCAGGACCGCGTTGACCGGCATCGGCTGTTCGTCCTTCTCTGCGTCGGCGGACTTTTGACGGGTGCGGTTGCTTACGTTTTGGCAATCCTCCGCTTTACCCAATTCCTCTCGGGCGGCATGGCGGCGGTTGATGCGCTGAACGCTCGGCTTCCCCTGATTCTCCCATGGCTGGAGGCGCTGTTCGTGCCGTTCGGCTTTGCGGCGGTCGCGTTCTACGGAAAGGAGCGCTTCGGTGCCGCGGCAATCGGCGCCCTGACGGGGTATTTCCTCCTGACGCTGGTCTGCGGCTCTCTGCCGCTCGGCGCGGCGGGGCTGTTCGCAACGGTCTGCCTGATCTGCCTGACCGTACAGCCAACGGGCAAGCGCGCGCAGACAATCGGAATTTTTGCGGCAATCGGGGTCCTGCTCCTGTTGCTTTCGTTGCTCGCAACCCTGTTGCGTGAGCCGAACGGACCCGAGACCTTCTCTCTGCGGAGCATCGCGGTGAATGCCTTTACGGGTATCGGTTACAGCTGTTTTGCTTTACTTGCCGCATTGCGAATCGTGCCGTCTGTTGAGCAGTTCCGCTTCGGTCGGGAGTATGCGGAAGCGCTCCTCGGCGGAATTCTGCCGCCCGAGGCGGATTCCTATGGCATTTTCGCGCGCCTGACCGCCGACACGCGGGTTTGGGATGCGTGGGGACCGCGCTATTTCAGCGAGGTGACCGCCGAAATCGGCTTTTCGCCCGATGCGGAGGCGTATCTCAATTTCGGTTGCTTCGGCTTTCTGGCAATATTCGTGATTTGTACGCTGATTGCCTTTTTCCTGAACCGTTACCGCCGATACGGGCAGAACAGCTGTTTCCCCAAGTACGCCGCGTGCGTGCTCCTGTACGCCTGCCTGACCTTCTCCTACCGTGGCGGCTCCGCAGTCCTGCGGATGCTCCTCTGGGGCGTGCTCCTGATGGCGCTTGCAATCCATTGGTGCGGGAAACGGAAAACTTGATTACGATAACAGAGTATAAAAGAACCGCTTCGGAGCCATTCGGGAGGCGGTTCTTTGATTTTGTCGATGCCTTTGTGGAATGCTCAGTTTATCCGATGACGAATCGTCTTGCTTTTGCAGGATAGCATACTCAAAACGTCAAATTAAAAGAAAGACACGATTTGTTATCAAATTTGTATTACTTTTCGGATATCTTTTATTTGTATTCTGATGTTTGATTTTGTGAAACATCAACAATCTATTTTAACATGACAGTGCATGAATTTTTTTCTTTTTCGGAGATTAGAAAAAGAATAAGATCTATTCTTCATATTAGGGCAGGTATTGAATCGAAATAATAGATTTGAGAGAAACGGAATTCGGAATGTTTAACAAAATAATGAATTCTGCAAAATAAAAATGCAATTCCCAAGCAGGAAATTTCAGGGAATCCTGTGGCGGATATGCGATTGAAAAATGCAGAAGTCCGCGTCCCGAAATCAACTATTACTTCATTATAATATTATATAATACGCTTTTAATTGACTCGCTTTTTCACTTGCGAAAGGGAATTTTGTGCCGTTTTGCAAAGCAGTGTGCCCAAAACTTGCAAATTCTGTCGATACTCACAATTGACAAATCCACTTCTTCGTATTATAATACATGGTATAATGGATAGTGGTTCTTGAAGCCCGTTGAAAGAAGGCTTTTCACCGGATTTCCGGTCCCGATTCTTGCAAAAAGCTTTGGTGCCGACGAATTGCCGTCCGTTTGGAATTTTTGCGCAACGGCGCAACAGGAGGGAAAGGAAATGAAAGACAGACAACGCAGAATCTTCCTTGTGATTCTTGCATTGCTGGGAATGTTCATTCTGACATTCGCAGGATGCAAAAAGAAATCACCCGGGGAAGAGACGTCGGAGATTCCCGAATCCGGCGATGAAGCAGGTACCTATTACTACGATGCGGGATCAGGAAACGAATACCTGATAACGCTCGGTGGACAGTGTACCTATACATTAACGGTGGGAAATGCCTCCGAAAGCGGTTCTTACACGCTGGACGGTGCAACGCTCACGCTGAAGGCGGGCGACACTACCCGTACCGCTGATTGGCACGGTAATGAGCTGACGCTGGATTATGACGGCTCGCAGCTGCGATTCCTGCGGAAGGTGGATTTCACGGTTTCCTTTGATTCACTCGGCGGAAGCGCAGTGGGGTCTGTAACCGTTCTCAACGGAAAAACCATCAGTGCGCCGCAGATGCCGACACGCGAGGGCTTCCTCTTCCTCGGCTGGTACAGCGACGCGGATTATAAAGCTCCGTTTGTGTTTGATGCAACGCCGGTTACTTCCGATCTGACCCTGCGTGCGCGCTGGGCGGAGAAGCCGACAGATGCGCTTGAGTATCGCATCCGCTATGACCTCGGTTATGACGGCGAGACGCTTGCTGACGCAGAAACCATTGGCGAAAAATTCTACAATGCGGCAGTTCCTGCGGCAAGAGAAGGCTATCGGTTCGTTGGCTGGTGGGTCAGTATGACGAATGATGCCAACAAGCTTTCTTATCGCTTGGAGGAGGGAAGCGAAAACGGCGGCACCGTCTTTGGCGCGGATACGACACTCTTCGCGGTTTGGCAGAAAACCAACGCCGCTTTCGATGTGCCTGCTGTCAGCGTTTCCGCAACTGCAATCAGCTGGGATTCGGTTGGAGCAACCGCTTACCTTGTAAAGCTGACAGCACCCGACGGTTCTGTTGTGGTGGACAATCAGCGCACCACAAGCCCCACTTTCCCGATCAGCCTTGCTATGGCGGGCGAGTATCGCGTTGAGGTGACGGCGGTTGATGCAGGCGGAAACGCAGTGTCGGAAACAGCGGTGAGATACTACACCAACAAGGGACTGAACCGTGTTGGCGGCTTCACTGTGATTGATCCCTCGGTTCTGGTCTTCCGCGGCGTTCCGAATGCCGAGAAGTACCTGATTACGGTGGATTGCGGCAACCCAGAGCATACTCACAAAGCGTTTGACAACGGCTTGGCGCTGTACTTCAACTTCGCAAATTGCGAAATGAAGAAGGGCGGCATCACCTTTACGGTGACGGCGGTAGCAAACGGCTATGCCTCCTCGACGGTGACCTATACATATGAAAGAAATCTGGATGCGGTAAAGGGCTTGAAGGTTCAGGATGACATCCTGACGTGGAATCCTGTCAGCGGCGCAACCTTCTATTGGGTTACGGTCGGCGATGAGACCTTTACGGTTCTTGGCAATTCGTTCTCGCTTTCCGCATTCAAGGATGCAAGCTACAGCATCGGTGTAACGCCCGTTGCGCATGGCTTCAATTCGTCCGAGGCGGCAACGCTGACCTATGAAAAGAAGTCTCCCGCACTTCCCGAAGAGGTTCGCCTGATCGGAACTGTCCTGACATGGGATGCAGTCCCGGGAGCGACTTCCTATGAGGTCAAGCTGGGAGACAAGACCCTGAATGTGGCGGCAGATAAGACCGAGCTGGATTTGGCAGATGCCGCATTCTTTGCTGAGGGCTCCGACTACACGCTGACGCTGAAGGTGACGGGCGCGAGCGGCTCCGCCGAAAAGGTGCTGACGGTTCGCTACAACGCCATGAATCCGCTTCTGACCTATTCGCAGGGCATTTTGCGCTGGAGTCCTGTTGTTGGCGCGGTGACCTACGAGGTGCAGATGAACGGTGTCACGGTAGCAACGATCGACAGCGGCGACTGCTTCTATCGGGTCAACCGCTTCAGCAAATCCGGTGAAAACACCGTTCGGGTACGCTTCAATAACGGTGTATACGATTCCGAATGGGCGGAGCTGACGGTTGTTGCGCACAAGGTGACCTTGGACGGGCGCGGCGGTAATGCGGTTGAATCGCTCTACAAGGCGGTTGGAGATCCCATTGATCTTCCGTCGATGACCAAAAACGGCTACAACTTCTCGGCATGGTATAACCTGCCGAACGGTGCGGAGAGCAACGGCAGAAGGTATTCCGATGTCTATTTTGTGGAATCGGGCGAAACGGTGCTCTATGCGTACTATACGCCCAAGGCGTTTACCATCCATTACAATACGGGCGATGGCACCGATGAAACCGATACGGTTTACTTCGGCAAGAACTATCAGTTGAAGGTTCCTACGGTCTCGGTTGGGACCCGCGCATTCGGCGGATGGTTCAGCGCTCCCTACGGTGCGGGTATTGCATACACCGATGCGGAGGGCAACTCGCTGAACGCATGGAACTACGTGGATGACAACGTAACGGTTTACGCATTCTGGGTGGACTCGGTTCTGCGCTATGAGAAGATTGGAAATGCTTATGCGGTTTCCAAGGGCGCGCGGATTGATTTGGTCTCCTCTGTCACTATTCCCGCGAAGTTCAATGGACTGCCTGTAACCGAGATTATCAGCGGCGCGTTTGAGGGTTGCAAGCTGTTGACCGAAATCAGACTGCCTGATACGCTGACCAGAATTGCGGCAGATACCGCATTTGAGGGATGTGACGCGCTGAAGTCGGTTACCGTTTACAAGAGCGGTGATGCGAAATACGCTCGGTATTCTTCGGTAGACGGTGTTCTGTTTGACAACGGCGAAAGCGGTTCGACGCACGCGCCCCGTCCGGTTCTGATGCCGTCGGCAAAGACGGGTACCTACACGGTCCCGGGTGGCGTTGATGTGCTTCCTCGGTCCGCGTTTGCAAATTCCAAGCTTTCCAAAATCATCCTTCCGATTAGCGTGAAGGAAATCGGTGTTGAAGCGTTTGCAAACTGCACGAACCTTGTGTCGGTCGTCTTTGAGGACGCGGGTGCAACGGTTGGCGTGAATGGACTGACAATCGGTGACCGTGCGTTCCTGAACTGCACGGGTCTGACGGTTGTGACTCTGCCTGCAAGACTGCAAAGCATTTCGCTTACGGGCTATGCGTACCTGCAGGACGAAATGGTCTTTACCAATACGCAGAGTGCGTTTGAGGGCTGCGAGAATCTGACCGATGTCGTTGTGGCAAAGGGGCAGAAATCGACCTACACGTCGGTTGACGGTGTGCTTTTGGGCGAGAACGGTACGGCGTTGCTCTATTTCCCGATGGCGAAGAGCGCCGAGGGCTACGAGATTCCCGCAGGTGTGACCAAGATCGGTGACAGCGCGTTCCTCTCGGTCAGCGGTCTGCGCGGCACACTGGAGCTGCCGGGTCGTGTGACCTCTATCGGAACAGCGGCATTTGCAAAGTGCAGATATCTGACTGCGGTAACCTTCAAGTCCGGTATCAGCAAGGTGGAAATCGGCGATTATGCGTTCTATGCAACCGATATTTCCGAGATTACCTTTGAGGATGGCAGCCATGTGACGAAAATCGGCAAGGCGGCATTCAAAAAGGATGATAACTTTGACGGAGACGACGATAAAACGTTGGTGATTCCGTCGACGGTGACATCTGTCGGTGATGAAGCCTTCTCCGGCTTCGGTGTGCTGGATGTGGAAATCAAGGAAGGCACCGAGGAGCTTGCGTTTGGCAACAATGTGTTCTACGATTGCGAGGTTGGAACTCTGACCCTTCCGAAGAACGTGACGGCGCTGGCAAACTTCTTCACAGGTCTTTCTGTTGAGAAAATCGTTGTCAACGAGGGCAATAAGACCTTTATCTCGAGAGACGGTGTGCTTTACACGAAGGATGCGCAAGGGAATCCCGCAACGCTTCTGATTTACCCCTCTGGTAAGGATGATACCGACTTTACGGTTCCGGACGGCGTGACCGCGATTGCAGATGGTGCATTCAAGGGCAACGAGTGGTTGGAGAACGTGACGCTCCCCGCAAGTCTGACCTCTATCGGTAAGGAAGCGTTCTCGGGCTGTAAATGGCTGGAAGCTGTGACCTTCGGTCAGACCTCCGGAACGCTGTCGATCGGTGAATATGCGTTCTATGAGACAGGGTTGGAAAAGTTGGAACTGCCGCAAGGCGTGAAGACCACCATTGGTGCATACGCATTTGCGGAAGATGACGATCTGGCAACGATCAAGCTGGGCGGCACGACTGAAATTGGCGCACATGCGTTTGAGGGTGCGGGCTATTATACGGATATTGAGTTCCCTGCAAGTCTGGAAACCATCGGTGACTGCGCATTCAAGGAAGCGAGCATCAGCTCCGTGACCTTCGAGGATGGCTCGAAACTGAAAACCATCGGTGGATATGCATTCTCTGAAACCAAAATTTCGGAAATTGTGATCACGGGCTCCGTCGAATCCATCGGCGCTCAGGCGTTCTCTTATTGCGAATCCTTGAAAAAGGTGGAATTCATGGACGGAACTGCTGACCTTGTCATTGGTGCGCCTTACCTTGATGAGTACGGCAACTATGATTACGGTCGTGTGTTCTATTACTACAGCTCTGCGATTGAAACACTGAATCTTCCTGCAAGACTGACGGTGATTTATCAGGAAGCATTCTCCGATATGAGAAATCTGAAAACCGTGACCTTCGGCTCGGCGGAGAAGCCCAGCCGCCTGACCACGATTGGAGAGGCTGCTTTCAAATCTACGGGATTGACCTCGGTTACCATTCCGAAGTCTGTACGGAATACCGACAGCGCAATCGGAATCGGCAAGGAAGCATTTGCTCAGGCGAATATTTCTACGCTGATTTTTGAAGCGGGCGGCTCGATGGAGACGGCTCCGCTGACCATTGGCGAATCTGCCTTTGCCGATATCAAAGCCACAACTGTCACGTTCCCCGCAAGATTGGCGTTCTTCACCGATGCAAACGGCAATGTGACTGCTCCGTTGGCAAACGGCAAAGATGTATTCTCGGGCGCAAGTTCGAATAATGTGAAATTCTATCATGTAACGGGCGATGGCAAGAGTGCGTATGTCTCGGAGGATGGCATTCTCTACAATGCGGATAAGACTGAGATTGTGCTTTGCGGAACCTCGAGAACGACGCCGGTTGTGATTCCTGCAACCGTGAAAACGATTGCGGCAGGAACCTTTAAGGGCTGTGCCTTCATTCCGACCCTGACCTTTGCGCAGGGGAGCGTATGTACCGAAATCGGAGCAGAAGCATTCAGCGGCTGCAAATTGTTGACCACTGTTGCGCTTCCGAACGGCATTACGACAATTGGCGAGGATGCGTTCTACAATTGCTCCGCCTTGACCGCATTCACACTTCCCGCATCGCTGGAGGTTTTTGACCCCTCGATTATTTCCTACTGCACCGGACTTCAGAATTTGTATGTTGCAAACGGAAGCAAGACCTACTGTGCAATTGACGGTGTACTGTTCACTGCCGACAAAAAGACTCTTGTATTCTATCTCGCTTCCCGCACGAATGCTTCCTATGAAATTCCGAACGGGACGGTTGAAATTGCGGATAGCGCATTCAATCGCAATTCGTATCTGCAGAAGGTGACGATTCCGAACACTGTTATGTTGATTGGAAACGGCGCATTCAGCGGTTGTCGCGGACTGACCGAGGTGAACTTTGCTGCGGGCGGTACCGACGCATTGGTTATCGGCTATGGTTCGTTCAGCTCAAGCGGCGTGACTTCAATCAGGATACCCGCAAGAACCAAAGCGATTGAGGGCTCTGCCTTCAGTAACGCAAAGCTTGCCTCGCTGACATTTGAGAACGGAAGCCAGTTGACTTCTATTGCGGATTATGCGTTCAGTTCGACTGCGCTGACCGCTGTGGCACTTCCTACCAGCCTGCGTGAATTGGGAGAGAGCGTATTCTCAAGCTGCAAGAGCCTGAAGAGTGCAATCCTTCCGGAAGGCTTGCTGACTGTTGATGAGGGGCTGTTTGATAATTGCCCGTCGCTGGTGCTGGTAAGCCTGCCTTCGACTCTGCAAACGCTTGGCAACTATGCGTTCAGAAACTGTGTATCGCTCAAGAACGTGAACTTCGCTAAGAATTCCGTGATTGAAGTCCTGTATATCGGTACGTTCTATCAGTGTGACTCGTTGGAGAGCATTGAACTTCCCGCAAGCCTGACGGAAATTCCGGAATTGCTGGAATCCGATACCAAGAGTTACGGCTTGGGTTTGTTCTACGAGTGCGGATCGCTGAAGCGTGTCGTATTCGAGGAGGGCAGCAAGCTGACGAAGATCGGTAGCTATGCATTTTCCGGTACGGTGTTGGAGTCCATTAACTTCCCGTCTGCGCTTGCTTCCATTGGTAAACAGGCATTTGAAAAAACCAATCTGACAACGCTGACGATTCCGGTAACGGTGACATCCATCGGAGAGAATGCTTTTGACGGTTGCAAAAAGCTGACCTCTGTCACGCTTGGAGCGGGTGTGAAGGTTCTGCCTTCGTATGTGTTCCAGAATTGCGATGCTTTGACAACGGTTAACATTCCCGCAAGCCTCATTTCGATTGATTCTTCTGCTTTCGTGAATTGCGACAATCTGATAGGATTTACTGTTGATCGGGATAGCGAATCCTTCATGGAAAAAGACGGCGTTGTTTACGACATCAATTGGAACATCGTGCTCTACCCGATGGCAAAGACGGAATTTGAGATTCCGGCAGGCATGACCAAGTTCCCTGAAAATTTCTTTGATGATTATAATGACTTTGGAGCTATACCGGAACATATTACCGTGGAGGAAGGGAACACCGCATTTAAGGAGATTGGAGGAATTCTTTACGACTTTGAGCTGACTGAGATTGTGTTCTTCCCGGATGACATCACCGAATTTACGATTCCCGAAAAAATTCCGTCCTCGATGGCTCCCGATGAATTCTTTGAGCTTCTCTTTGAGAAGGGCGTGACTGTAACACTCTCTCCCGAAAACACGGATTGCAAAGAACTGTTTGGTGTTATCTACTTTGAGAATGAGGAGTACGGTTGGCTCCCGGGCTATGTTCCCGCCGATTTGACCGAGTTTAAGATTCCGAAAGAAGTCACATTCCTTTATTGTGGTGTGAGCTACTATGGATTCTTCCGTGGCAGAAACAGCGCGCTCAAAACGGTGACTTATGAGGAGCGTACTGAGGAATTGACTATTTACGGTAGCTTCTTCTCCTATGCAACCAATCTGGAAACCGTTTCGTTGCCTGAGAAAACAACGGATCTGAGCAATGCACGCGATTTGTTCAGCGGCTGTACTTCGCTGCGTGAAGTGAACCTGCCGGCGTCCTTGACTGCTTTGCCGAGAAATTTGGGCACTATGTCGGCACTTGAGCGTATCAATGTTGCATCCGGAAACAAGAATTTCCGCTCGATTGACGGTGTTCTTTATCAGGTCAACGGTGACAGTGGTGAGCTTTTGCTGCTTCACTTCCCGGCTACCAAGACGACCTTTGAGATTCCTAAAGACCTTGGTGGAACTCTTTCCACGATTACCGCGCCCAATCTTGTGTCTGTGACCTATGAAAAGGATGGGGATGGAAATGAGGCTATCGGTGCGGCAACCAAGCTGACGCTTTCAAACGGCTCTTATTCTGCAACGTTTAGGAACCTTGCCAAGTTGGAGACTGTTGAGTTGCCGTCTCGCGTGGAGAATCTTGTAAAAGATGCCTTCGTCGGATGCGACAAACTGACAAGCCTGACCGTTGCGGCGGGTGGAAAGTACAAGGTGGATTCTGTTGGCGTTGTGTATAAAAAGTCCGAAGAAAAAACCGGTTACTGGAGGCTGTTGTTTATCCCGACATTTGTGAAGTTTGAGAGCTTTGAGATTCCTGCGGATGTCAGCGAGATTGCGGCTAAGGCGTTTGCCGATACCGGTGTTGTGACAATCACCTTTGCAGCGCGCACCAAGGATCAAACCTTGAAGCTTCTCAATGAATGGAGTAGCGGCGCATTTGCAAACTGCAAGAATCTGACTACGATTGTATTTCCTGACGGAATCTTTGCTCCGATTACAAAGGACGGTGTTACAACGGTTACGCTTCCCGCAGGTACCTTCTATGGTTGCTCGGCGCTGACGTCTGTTACACTTCCCGCGGATCTGACGGAAATCGGTGAGAATGCGTTCTATGGATGCAGTGCTCTTGAAACGCTGACGCTTCCGAGTACGGTTACGAAGATTGGCGACAGTGCGTTCTATGATTGCACAGCGCTTACGACAATGGTTCTTCCTGCAAAGCTGGAGGAGATTGGTTCTTCTGCCTTCGCTTACTGCACGAGCCTGACCAAAATCGTGATTCCTGCTTCCGTAAAGGTCGTTGGCAGTTATGCGTTCTCCGGTTGGAAAAAGACGCAGACGATTTATGTAACCTTTGCAAAGGATGCACTTCCCGAGGGCTTCAATAACTACTGGCTCGGATATCGGACGTATGAAGTGAAGGTTGAGTACAACTACAAAGCAGATTAAGACAATACAGCTGACCCTTTGAGGCAGACAACGGCATCCGCCCGGGAATTTTCCCGGGTGGGTGCTACTGTCGTTTTTGGGGAAACGACAAAATTTTCAATTTCTTTGCAAGTTTCGATTGAAATATGCATAATTACTCACTTCCTCACGAAAGGAGGAGACAATTTATGTTGGAAAAAGATTCTTTATTCAAGCAATATCATCATCGGATGGTACGGGAGGGGATATTCTCGTCTGTCTGCTTCGGCTTGATGATTGCCTCGGGCGCGGTTTTTGTGTCGGCGCTGGTTTGCTGGCTTTTGCGGTTTACGCAGATCCTGTTGCCGCTTGCAATCGGCGGCGGGGTACTTTTGGTCAGCTCGATTCTGTTCTTCGTGCTGAAATTCCGACCTACCGAGCGGAAGGTCGCGCGACGGATCGACCAAATGGGGCTTGAGGAACGCACGGTTACAATGCTGGACCTTGCGGAGGATGACTCCTACATTGCCCGTAAACAGCGTGAGGATACCCGCGAGAAGGTGCGGGAGGTCAAGCGCGAACAGGTCCGTTCCAATTTCCCGCTTGTGAATCTCAAAGCGAGCGCCGTATTCATGCTTTGCGCGGCGCTTGTGATGGGTGCTGGTATGACAACCGTTATGGGGCTGACGGGCTCCGGTGTTATTCCGTCTCCCGATATTTTGCCGTCGGACGAAAAGCAGGAAACCTTCTTCACGGTAACGTATCTTACCGAAGGAGAGGGCGACATTGAAGGCGAGGCGGACCAGACCGTGCTTGCGGGCGAGGATGCCACCACGGTTGTGGCGGTTCCGCAGGATGGTTGGATTTTCGTCAAGTGGAGCGACGGTGTCAAGAGCCCCGAGCGGACAGACCTCGGTTTGACCGATGATTTGGAGGTGACCGCCACATTTGAGGAAATCGGCGATGGCTCGGACGGTGAGGACGGCGACGGTGCCGGCAAAGACGACGATGCGGATGCCGACAAGGATGTTCCGGACGATAACAAGACCGACGGTGCTTCGTCTGCCGGCTCCGATGGCGGCGACGGCGGCGAGGGGAACAGCGACGGTGATAAGGGTGACGGAAGCGGTTCCGGAAACGGCGGTCAGGAAGGCGGCGGTAAAGGAAACGGTCGGGGCGAAGGCTCCGGCGGCGGATGGTCCGAAGGCAATCAGGTCATCGACGGAAAAACCGATTACCGTGATGTTTACGATAACTATTACGACGAAGCAATGGAAATCATCCGGAACGGCGGAGAGCTGCCGGATTACCTCAAGGAATTCATTGAAAAATACTACGGCAGCATCTGAGCGCTTCTTGATGCCCGTAACATTCAGAAAAGGAAAACAATAGCTATGATTACAGAGGAAAGCATTCAGCAGTTCAGCAAAAATTGCGAGAATATTTTTACCCAGATTCGCCGCGACGTCATTGGTCAGCAGGAGGTCGTGGAGGGAACCGTCATTGCGATGATTGCAGGCGGTAACGTCCTGCTTGAGGGTGTCCCCGGGGTCGGTAAGACCCGTTTGGTGCGGACGCTCGGTCGCGTGTTCGATATGCCGTTCTCCCGTATTCAGTTCACCCCCGACCTGATGCCCGCAGACGTAACCGGTACCAATATCATCGTCAAGGGTGAGGACGGAAACTCGCAGTTCCAATTCCAGCCGGGACCGATTTTCAGCAACATTGTGCTTGCCGATGAAATCAACCGTGCAACCCCGAAAACGCAGTCCGCGCTTCTGGAGGCGATGCAGGAGCACACGGTTACGGTTATGGGTGTTTCCCGCAAAATGAAGGAGCCGTTCTTCGTGCTCGCAACCCAGAACCCGATCGAGCAGGACGGTACCTATCCGTTGCCCGAGGCGCAGATGGACCGTTTCATGTTCAATCTGATTGTTCCGAACCCGGGGCTGGATGAGCTGATGGCGATTGTCAACATGACCCAGAAAACGATGGCAGAGGTTGCCGAGCCTGTTTGCAGCGGTGAGGAGCTGCTGAAAATGCGTGAAACCGCAAATCAGGTCCCCGTTGCGGAGGAGGTCATGCGGTATGCCATGACGCTCTGCTCGGCAACGCACCCGAACAGCGACTGTGCTTCCGAAGCGGCGAAAAAATATGTCCGTCTGGGTGCCAGCCCGCGTGCGGGTCAGGCACTGATTTCCGCAGCAAAGGTCAAGGCGCTGATGAACGGGCGCTTCAATGTTGCCTACAGCGATGTGAATGCGCTGGCGGCACCCGTTCTGCGCCACAGAATGAAGCTGAACTTCGAGGCGATTGCCGACCGTGTCGCTCCCGATGCGATTGTGAAGATGATTGTCGAGGAAGTCGGCACACGGTTCGGTCTGAACCCCAAAAAGGAAGAGGCTGCCGCAAAAGCGGAAAGCAAGAAGGGGCTGTTCTCCGGCAAAAAGGCATGATGCCTTTTGCCGAAGCAGTCAAACCCAAAGAAAGGATTTTGCCAAGGCAATTTTGCCAAGGTCAAGGCGGTAAACAATCAGAATGAAGACATCCTATCTGAATGACGCTTTTTTCAGCCGATTGGAAACCTGCGCACTCAATCTGCGGTCTGATCTGACAGGCTTTTTCGGAGGAAAGCATCTCGTGAAAACCTACGGACAGACGGTGGAATTTGCCGATTATCGGGAATATATGCTCGGGGATGATATTCGGCGAATCGACTGGAATCTGTACAGTCGGTTTGAAAAATATTTTCTGAAGCTGTTCACCGACGAAAGACAAATGCACACGCAAATCTTTCTGGATTGCTCCGCTTCCATGGGAAGAGTACAGCCGGGCAAGGCCGCTTACGCAATCGCGGCAGCGGCGGCGCTCGGGTTTCTGTCCGTCCATAACACCGATAAGGTCTCCTTTAAGCTGATGCGAGAGAATCGGGCGGAGGACCCTTACGGCGTTTTGGTTGGAAAGAAAGCGTTCTTTCGGGCGATTGCATCGTTGGAGCAAACCGAATTTGACGGCGAAACGGATATTGCAGCTGCTGTGACGGGGTGCGATACGGGTACACGTGACGGTCTGACGGTTATTATTTCGGATTTCCTGACGGACAGCAACTGGAAAAAGGCGGTTGATTATCTGCAATATAAGAACCGTCAGGTGCTCCTGCTTCAGGTTCTGACACCGGATGAGTTGGACCCCTCCTACAACGGAAACGTCAACCTGATGGACGCGGAAGCGGTGGATCAGTTCGACAGTCGGAATATGCGGCTGAAAATTACCTCCGGAATGCTCGCGGCGTATGACGAAGCCCTGCGGGACTTCCTTGCCGACATGAAGTCGTTTTGCTCGTCTCGTGACACGGGATATATTACGGTGAACAGCAAGGAGCCGATTGAGCGGGTGCTGTTCGGTGATTTGCTGAAAGTAGGTATCATGCAATGAGTTTACTTGCCCCACTTGGTCTGCTGGGTTTACTCGGAACAGGTATTCTGATTTTCATTTACCTGATTAAACCGAATTATCAGCAGAAATTGGTTTCCAGTACCTATATCTGGAAGCTGAGTCTGAAATATAAGAAAAAACGGGTACCAGTCAGCCGCTTGCGGAATATTTTGATTTTCCTGTGTCAGTTTCTGGCACTGGCGGCATTCGGGCTTCTGTTGGCTCAACCTGTGATTCAACACATGGTTACAACTCCGAAAAACGAAAAGGTCGTAATTATTGATGCGTCCGCAAGTATGCAGGTGGAGAGCGACGGAAAGACCCGATTTGAACGCGCCGTGGAGCAGGTCAAGGCTTTGGCTGAAACCACGCTTTCCTCCGATGACGGTGCAATGAGCGTTATTGTGGCGGATTCCGATGCCTATCTGTTGGTTTCCCGCGCAACGGCGGGGAATCTTTCGGAGGTCAACGCGAAGCTGACCGCACTTTGCAGTGACGGGCTTGCCTGCGGCTACGGCAGTGCGGATATGAACGGTGCCGCCGAGCTTGCAGAGACAATTCTGAACCGAAATTCCGAATCGGAGGTCCTGCTCTATACCGCGACGGAATACATCAATCAGGGCGGCTTTCATGTTGTGAATGTTTCCTCTGCGGACGACTGGAATGCGGCGGTACTCAACTGTGTTCCGAATCTGGCGGAGCAGACCAACTCCTACTCCTTCATGGTTGATGTCGGATGCTACGGAAGGTCAAAGGCCGTGGCGGTTTCCTGCGAATTGTTCGGGGTCAACAAGCTGACCGACAGCACCGGTACGGTGACTCGTCCTGCGGTCAATCTGAGCGCGACCAAAACGGAATATTTCAGTGATGCGGAGCCCACAAAAACCATAGAATTCACGATAGAGGATTTCGGGTACGATTCGCAGATTGTCACCTTTGAATATATGTATGTACATATCGATGAGGATGACGGTTTTGAAAAGGACAACACATTCAATGTCTACGGTGGAGAAAAGCCAGTGTTGCGCGTGCAGTACGCAAGTACGCAGACGAATAACTTCTTTTCAGGTGTGTTGCGTTCCATGCGGCAGGCATTGATGGGAAGCTATACGCTGGATGTTAAAACGGTCGCTTATAAGGATGCCAAGACCGAGGGCTTTGACCTTTACATCTTTGAGCATCGGATGCCGGAGGAAATGCCAACAGACGGCGTGGTGCTGCTGGCGGATCCTGACAGCGCACCGAGCGGAAGCGGCTTGGAGTTCGGAGATTCGGTATCGGTGGACAGCTCTTCAACGCTTGCGTCGGGTGTGACGCATCCGCTTACCGATCACGTCAACCCCGACCGCATCACTGTGGCGAAGTACCGCCGCGTGAACGCATCTGATGGTTATGACGAATTGCTTTATTACCACGGCGATCCGATTCTGCTGGTGAAAAACGAGGATCGCGCCAAGACCGTGGTCCTGACGCTGGACCTGAACAACTCCAGCCTCGGTGTTGTGCTGGATTTTCCGGTGCTGATGTATAATCTGTTTACCTATTTCTTCCCGCCGACTCTGACGGGGAATGCCTTTGAGGTAGGGGAAAGCGTGACCGTGAATGCACGAGGCACGGACCTGACGCTGGATGGTCCCGGATATCAGAAAGCGGGCTTTGACAGCCTGCCTGCGACCGTGATTCTCACACAGCCCGGGGACTATACCGTCATGCAGACCAACATGAAGGGAACAACGGAATTACAGCAGTTTTTCGTACACATTCCGCAAAGCGAAAGCAACATTACCGAGGCAGTGGATGAATTGCCGCTGCTCCGTTCGGAAACAACGATGGAAGAAACTACCACAGACCTCATTCTTTGGATTGCGGCGGCGGCACTCTTCCTGCTGTTTGCGGAGTGGTGGTTGCACTCCAGAGAATCACTGTAAGAAAGGAGAAACAAAATGTCGAATTTCAAAATTGAATTGGAACACCCGTGGTTGCTTCTCCTTTTGATACCGGTTCTGTTTTTCAGTCTGTTCCCGTTCTTCCGACTTTCAAGAAAATACCGTCGCAACCGCAACCGCATCATTTCGGTTGTGATGCACACGCTGGCAATGCTGCTTTGCGTTGCGATGGTGGTCGGGCTGACCTTTACCTACGAGCTGCCGAACAAAAAGAATGAGCTGATCGTGCTGGTTGACCGTTCGGACAGCGGGGTGGAGAATGAAGCCCTGCGCGAGGAATTTTTGCAGGATGTCATCAATGCCTGCGACAAGAACTACAAGCTGGGCGTGGTGTCGTTCGGCTGGGATGCGGTTTATGCCGCGCCGCTTTCCTATGATAAGCGGGAGGGGTACAGGCAGTATCTCTCCGCGTTGGAGCCGGATGTCGGTGCAACCAATCTTGCGGGTGCAATCACATTTGCGGCGGAGCAATTTGAAAATCCGAATACCGCAAAGATTCTGATCCTTTCGGACGGCTTGCAAACAGACGGAGACGCACTGTCTGCGGTGAAGCTGGCGGCGGCAAAGGGCATTAAGGTCGATGCCGTGAATCTTGCCAATACCGAGCACAACGAGATGCAGATTCTGGATGTGAAAATGCCGGAGAACCGCATTGTGCCCGGGCAGACGGCAACCGTCACGCTGACGATTCAAACCAACCTCAAGGCGGAGGAGTCGGCAACGCTGAATGTAACCGACATGGGATACAAGAGCGGCTCGCACGCAATCCGACTGGTAAAGGGCATTCAGAAGGTTGAGATTCAGCACACCTTTCAGTCGGGCGGACTGCACGACCTGAACTTTCAGCTGGTCGGGGCGGATTCCTCCGATACGGTGGAGCAGAATAATGTTTACCATGCCTATCTGAATATCCCGCTGCTTGAGAACATCCTGATTCTGGAGAGCAAGCAGGGAGAGGCGGATGCGCTGGAGTCCATTCTCGGTCAGATGCATACGGTACAGGTATTCAACATTCATGAGGATGCGGACCTGATTCCCAAAAACGTGCGGGAGCTTTCGGCATATGAGGAGGTTTTCTTAGTTAATCTTTCCAATGCCGATTTGACCTCCGACACGATGCCGCCGGATTTTGTGCAGACCCTGTATGATTATGTCTACAACATCGGCGGCGGACTCTTTACCGTTGGCGGAGAGAACGACACGTTGGACGGCGGTACGCTTGTACCGCACGCATACAACCGTCTGGACATGGAGGGAACCCTTTTCCAGCAGATGCTGCCCGTGCAGGTGGTTGAATACACACCGCCGCTGGCAGTAATGATTGTGATTGATGCCTCCGGCTCCATGAGTATGGGAAAATATGAGGCGGCGCTGAAGGCGGCGGAGGAAATTCTGGGCTCGCTCAGTGCCCGTGACTATTGCGGCGTAACAACCTTTGATACGACATCGACCGAAGCAATCAGCGTACTGCCCGTTGCGCAGAAGGACCGGATACTGGATGCGATCCATTCGCTGAATAGTACGCAGGGTGGCTCCGGTTCCGGCGGAACGGTTTTTGCCGGAGCAATTGAGCTTGCCGGACGTGCGATTGCGCCGATTCCGGTTGAGCGGAGACATATCGTTCTGATAACGGACGGTGATCCTTCTGACCATCTGGAGGAGCAGAGCGACAACGATAAGAATTCTTACGGAAAGTATATTCTGGACAATTACAATCAGAACGGTATTACAATGTCGATTTTTGCCCTGAGTCGGTCCGCCAATAAAGTGGAGGAGCTGACCAAGGCGGCGGAAGAATACGGTCACGGACATTTTTACGATATTCCATCGGGTGAGCTGAACCGTGTACAGGCTTATGCAAAGAGCGATATGGCGGAGGTCTCCCTGAAAGAATACGAAGAAGGGATTACCTTCACGCCGAAGGTGCGGGATCAGTCCACCGTTCTCAACGGTATTGACACGACAACGGTTATCCCGTCTTTGAAGGGGTACTACGGGACCAAGATTAAGGAAGGGGCAAAGGTGCCGCTGATTTATCAGTACGTTCCGATCTATGCCGAGTGGGATTTCGGTGCGGGACGTGTCGGCAGCTTCCTTTCCGACCTCGGCGGCGCATGGTCCGTGGACTTTATAAAGGATGCGGTCGGACAGCGAATTGTGGAGAACATCGCGGATAGCCTGTCTCCCTCCGATGACCTTGAACCGGATCGATTGGAACTGGTCCTGCGGATGCTTGAGGAAAATTACTCCACACGATTGAATGTTTACACAACACTCGGCGAGGGGGAGAGCGTATCGGTGAAGGTTAAACCGCTTTCCGATGCGGCATCCCGCTTCTATGGCGGAGATGTGCCGGTCACCTCGCTTGGGGACAATGTCGGATTTGACTTTTTCATCACCTGCGGCGGTGTTTACCGTATTACGGTAACCAAAACCAACGCGAACGGCGAAACGCTTGCCGAGCGCACCGAGTATAAGGTCTTTTCCTACTCCGAAGAGTATCGGATGTTCAGGGACGAGGATGAGGGTGCCAAGCTGTTGGAGCAATTGACCCAAAACGGCAACGGAGAAATGATTACCGATGCGGTGGAGACCTATGCGACCTTTGCCAAAACCTATCCTAAGACAACAGACCCGCGCATTGTGTTTTTGATCCTTGCGATTGTGTGTGTTTTGATTGATGTTGCGGTACGGAAGTTTAAGTTCAAATGGCCGCATGAGCTGATTCGTGACCGTAAAAACCTAAAGCGGCTTGCCGATGAAAAGGCACCGAAGGAGCGGTAACGGCAGATGACCGAAAAGGAAAAGACCGAAATGAAGGAGAACGGAATGAAAAAACGAATTCGGTGGGTCCTGCTCTGTCTGACAATTGGGCTTGCCTTCCTGCTTGGCGGGTGCGGCGGAAATACGCTGTCCACGCCAAGCAAGGTGCAGATTGATCCGATTACGTTAACCCTTTCGTGGAAGGCGGTCGGCGGAGCGGCATATTACACCGTGGAGATTACCGGAAACGGGGAAACGGTGGAAAAGGATTCCGGAAAGAACAGCTATTCTCTCGAACGTCTGGAGGAAGGCTCCTACACCCTGCGGGTGCGTGCGGTTGCAGGAAGTGACGGAGAAAAGAAGGATTCCGGTTGGTCGCAGTCATTGAGCTTCGTTCGGGAGCACGAAACGGGACTTACGTTTGCGCTGAACGAACGACGGGATGCGTTTGAGGTAACGGGAATCGGCTCGGCAACGGGGGAGATTACCGTACCGGATACGTATCGCGGCTATCCCGTTACCGCGATTGCGGATCGTGCGTTTTACAACAAGAGTGCCGTAACACGGGTGGTTCTGGGAGAGAACATTGTGTCAATCGGAGAACAGGCATTCGCCAATTGCTCGTATCTGACCGATGTTAATCTGCCGATAAACCTGAAATATATCGGCAAAATGGCATTCCAGAGCTGCCGTGTGCTTGCAACGCCTGCGGTAATTCCGACCGGCGTGACAGAGCTTGGCGAGCAGGCATTCCAGTATTGCCGTAAGCTGCCGTCGGTCGACCTCGGAAATGCAGTAAAGAAAATCGGTGACAACGCATTTGACGGCTGTGAGTCTTTGGAGACTGTGGTGATTCCGGACAGTGTGACTTCTCTTGGAAACGGTGCTTTCGCACGGTGCACTGCGCTGAAAAACGTGACGCTCGGAAACGGAATCCGAGCATTGGGGACCGATGCGTTCAGACAATGCACCGCATTGACTGCCGTTTCAATTGGCGAAAGCATCCAAACGATTGGAGATTATGCGTTTGCGGGGTGCTCGGCACTGACCTCGGTTGCGATGGAGAACGGTGTAACCGAGCTGGGAGAATTCGCTTTTGCGGATTGCACGGCGCTGGAGCAGGTTCCGCACCTGAGTACGGCTTTGGTGCGGATCGGGCGTTCGGCATTTTCGGGAACGCCGCTGTTTGCGGGGACCGAAGCAGGTCCGGTCTATATCGGAGGCTGGTTGCTGGGATACACGGGAAACAGTATGCGCGGAAAGACGGTTGCGAACGGAACGGTTGGCATCGCGGATTACGCACTGGCAAAGTGTGAAGAGTTTGATGATGTTCTGACACTTCCCGACAGTGTGCGGTACATCGGCGAGGGTGCGTTTTCCGATTGCGCAAAGCTGACGGGTGTGATTCTCGGAAGCGGTGTCCTGCGGATTGGGAATGAAGCCTTTATCCGATGTGTGGCGCTTTCGGGAATCTACCTCGGAGAATACAACAGTACGGCGGGAGGGCTGGGAAACAGCAGTCTGACCGACATCGGCGATTATGCCTTCGGCAACTGCACATCGCTGTCCGAAATCGAGATTCCGAACAGCGTCACGCACATTGGAATGCGCGCATTCCGAGGCTCCGCGCTTTACAACAACGCAGACCGTGAAGCTTACGCCGGCAGATGGCTGGTGGACTGCAAGGAAAACGGCTCTTACGGGAGTGTTGCGGTTACAGACGGAACGGTCGGTATTGCCGATTATGCGTTCTATGAATGCAAGGGTATCAGTGCTGTGACCATTCCGGACAGTGTAAGAACGATAGGCAGAGGCGCGTTCTATAAATGCCAAGCGTTGGCAAGCGTCACGCTTCCGACCGGACTGACCGAAATTCGGGATTACACCTTCTATCGGTGCACGGAACTGGTTTTGCCTGAGTTGCCCGAAACGTTGACCCGAATCGGCAGGAGCGCGTTCTACAAGTGCCGTTTGGTTGCGGAAAAGGATGAGAGCGAGGAAAACCGTCTGGTTATTCCTGCGGGCGTTACGGAAATCGGGGACTTTGCCTTCTATGCCTGCACGTATACCTATACGGACAGTGCAACGGCAGAGCAGAAGAACGGCGGTATTGACATTCTGGTAATCGGAGACGGGACGGTCTCCATCGGCGCGAATGCGTTCTCGGGAATTGTGACAATCCGTCGGGTGACACTGGGCGCAAGCCTGCGCACGGTCGGTGAAAAGGCATTTTACAAATGTACAGGACTTCAGTCGGTGACCTTCGGCGAAAAGCTGCAGGCAATTGCGGACAAGGCTTTCTACGGGTGCTCTGCATTGGAGGAGGTCAGATTGCCGATGTCCCTGACCGAAATCGGTTCGTATGCCTTTTACCGCTGTATTGCGATTACGGACTTGGACCTTGGCGGAACAGCGCGTGTGGGAGATGCCGCTTTTCTGGGATGTATCGGGCTCCGTCAGCTGACGCTCCCCGACAGCCTGCGGGAAATCGGTAAACAGAGCTTCCGCGGATGCGTGTGGCTGGAGGCTGTTGTCATTCCGAACACGGTGGAAACCGTTGGTGCACACGCCTTCTACGGTTGCCCGAATCTGACACTGTTCCTGACGTCGGAAACCGTACCGGAGCGCTTTGACGAGCGGTGGAATTCCTCCTACCGTCCGGTTGTTTACGGTACAACGGTGGAAAACGGAGCTGTGCGCTCCTTTGTGTGGGATACGGACAAGGTTCGGAATCTCAACGACAGCAACCGACTTTCCGACCCGATACAGGTCGGGTACAGCTTTGTTGGCTGGAGCACGACCGAGGGTGGGGAAGCGGAATACACCTCCGAAACGCTCTCAAAGGTTTCGAACGGTACAACCTTGTATGCACTTTATAAATCCGATAGCTGACCGATTTTAGTCGGCGGTTGATATTCGGGAGTGATTTCCCGATTGGTAAGAAAGGATATGAATCAATGAGAAAACAGTTTTCCGTGCTTGCGTTGGCTTTGCTGATGCTGCTGGTCTCCTTATTGGGGACCTCCTGCGGCATCAAGGAGCTGACGGTTGAAAAGAATCCTCAGCTGGTTTTTGTGCAGGGAAATGATTTGGACCTTTCCGCAGGTGCACTTTCTGCGGATGGGAAAACCATCGCTTTTGATGCGGATGGTGTGGAAGTGAGCGGTTACGATAAGGACTTACTCGGTGAGCAGACCCTGACCGTTACTTACAAGAAGAAAACGGTAGAGTTTACCGTCACCGTTGTGCCGCGTATTCAGGCGGCGGAGCCGTATGTATACTTTGTCGGAGAGTCGATGGATGCAGTCGGACTTCGTCTCCGCGTTACGAAGGATGACGGAACCTATATTTCGGTTTCGGGGGATGATGCGAATGTCACGATTTCGGGCTTCACATCCGAAGCTCCGAACGATGCGCTGGAGCTGAGCGTTTCCTGTCGGGACGGCGGAGTGGATTACAACGGTAGCATTACCGTATCGGTGGTTACGCCGGAAATTACCTTCAAGAAGCCGCGCAAGACCGAATACGGCAGCCATGAGACCGAGCTGGATACACCCGGTATTTCGCTGACCCTGAAGAATGCAGACGGAAAAACGACTCGGAATATCAACAACAGTGAGCTGAAGCTGGAGGGGTTTGACCCCACCGCCGCTACCGCAGAAAAGCCGTCGGTTTCCGAGACAATCAAGGTGTTCTTCGGTGGCAGAGAGATGGCAAAATTTGATGTGACGGTGAATTACAGCGATGTTTCGCGCATCAAGGATTCCGCCAAGGTGTTCCGCACATTGGATTGGTCGCATTATGAGCGTCCCGAGAACGGAATGTACCTCCCCGAGGGCGCAACCGACGCAATGGGGCAGGACGCTATGGCAACGCTTGAGCGGTACTATCAGCTGAATGACAAGGATGCGGCACTCATTGCGCAGGATGATCTGGATGCAACCGCACGTCTGGCGGTTATTTACGGATACAATCAGTGGACGGAGGCAATCAACCGTGCATATGAAAATGTATTCGAGATGCACTTGGGCGAGATTACCTACACCTGCGTGGAGAAGCAGGACGCAGAAAACGGTCTTGCAAAGCTCCGCGCGGCAAGCGATGACGACACCAAGCTGATTCTCTCCTACGGTTCCATCCTGAAAAACGAGAAGCTGAACGAAAAGTGCGGCGAAACCGTTATTTATGACGGGGCAGAGGAGGACGGTGTCAAGGTTGAGCTTGCCGTTGGGCATATGCTGACCATCATCTACGATTCCTCCTACTTCTCAACCAAGGTTGTAAATGTGCTGGACAAGATGATTTCTCTGCCCGATCTGCTGAAGGTTCCGTCGGATTGGACTGTTGATTCGCTCGCCGCTTACGGAGATCAGATTGAAACCGCCTATAACAAGGTGCTGGAAATCTACATGAGCGACGCGGGGGATATCGGAGCACTTGAGATTGTCAACAACTGGAGACAGAAGCATGACTTCTTTGAAATTCTGTATCGCTACTTCTTCAGCGAATATCAGTCGACCGATGCAACGGTTTCCGAGGCGGCGGACAAGAAGATTGACCAGCTGGCAAAGCTTATCCTGCCCGGAAAGCTACAGGAAATGTATACCTCGGCGGTGCTGGCTCAGGCAGTTCAGCTCACCATGCGACAGGCAAAGTCGCAATATGCGGGCATGGACAGCGGCGTTCCGTCCCTGATGGAAAGCACCTACTTCTTTACCAACTACAACAAACTTGCAAGTGACAGTCTGGAGCTGTTTGACGAGAATGACCCGATGTATATGGAGCTTTATCGGCGTGTGCTTGCCCAAACGGTTCTGACTTTGCAGTGGGGTGACTGCGGGTATTATGATCTGCTTGGAACCTCGGCACTGGACGATGCGTGCCTCGGGGTTCTGAAGCAGTACCTTGACCTTTGGGAAGCAGTGCAGGAGAATAGCAGCTATCTGGAATCCTCGGAATTCGGAAACGGCGTAAAGAAAATGTTTGCCGATTTCGTTGCGTTGGAGCCGGTAGAGCAATACAATCTGATGGGGGCAATCAACTATCTGTATCGGGATAACCATATGCCCACTATGGTGCTTTACCCGAATGACGGCGCACTCTTTTCCGAGTTTTCCTCTTACATTTATGCTTATTATCTGACCAAGCTCGGTGTGAATGTGGAAGAGGAAAACTACACTGACACTGCCGCATACAAAGCCTTTACGGGACTGATGATTGCGATGGAGTGCTACGCAAACGGTGACTGGACGACCTTTGGCACCTATATGACTGCGGCGAATACCGCATATGCTTCGCTGAGCGAAGATATGAAAAATACGTTTGACAGTGAGCTCTCGTTCCTTCGCAATAAATACAACACCAAGCTTGCCTTCTTTGAAGCAAGAGTAAATGAAGACGGTGAAACGGAGTATGTCTTTAAGACCATTCCGCTTGACACGACCTACACGGAGCTTTTTGAAAAGCTCGCAAAGGAGCTTTCCCGTGCACAGATTGCAAAGCTGTTTATTGAGGATCTGGCTGAATTTACAGGGACATCGGTCGACCTTTATCTGGCATACATTGCGTCTTATGAGCGTGTCCGCTTCTACGCAGAACAGATTCTGAGCTGCGGAGACGAACAGGTTCTGCTGGCATTCAGAGAGCAGCCTTACGGAAGCGATGCTTTTCCGCTCGAGCGGTCTTACTACGATGCAAAAGCCAACTACCTGCGGTATCTGGCGATGCTCGGCGTAGAGGAAAAGGATTACGACAATGAAAACACCGTAAATCTGCGGATGTTCCTCAGAACCTATGCAGATTACTTCTGGAGAAGCGCATCGCAGATGTATCAGGTTCCGGATATGCTGGACGAGAATTTTGAGTTGAGTGTGGATAGCCTGAAGCAGATGATGAAGGATTTCCGTGCCCTCAACGAGACCGAAAAGTATTTGCTATACGGTCTGGATTCGCTCAGCCTCTATTACGGCGGCATGGTGACCTACCTGACCAATACCTACGGTTCGGAGTCGCCGGTCCCGTCCCTTGCGTATATGCTGATGCTGGTTGAGGTTTATCACTACACCTACGTGGCAGACCCTGATCAAACCTTCACAATGGAGGACGGAAGCGTCATGAGCGCGAAGGAGCTGTTGCTGGAAACGTGGGAAATCTTCTACTCCGATAATGACGGAAGCTATCTGTCACTGTCGGGGAGCGACAGAGCCATCTTTGATCAGTATTTCGAGGAGATGGTGGATTACTACAGCGCCATTTGCGAGACATTGGTGAACGAAGCCTGATTGTAAATCGGTCAATCGGGAGAAAAAGGGGAGCTCCTGCGGGAGTTCCCCAAAGTCACGCACACGGTTCCTGCTCCGTAATTTTTGCGGAGACGGGACAAAAAGTTCCAAAATATAGCGTTGAAAAAACATAAATACTTTTTTACAGTGTCATAATTTGTCGGAAACGTCGAAAAGATGACGGTTTCGACGAAAAAGTTCGTTTTGTTTGTCGAATTGCACTTGGAGCGTATCTGCTGTATAATAAGATGTTAGCATAAACGCACGAAAGGTCGGGCGGCTGTTGCAGATGAAGAGCCGTCGGACGAGGATTCATGATATCGGAGGAAGATATGAAAAAACGCAGTTATCGTATATGGTTACCTGCCCTGCTGGCGGTTGTATTGCTGGTTGGAATTATAGGCGGATCCATTGCGACTACCCTTGCCAACAGCGGCTTGGTTTCCGGTGGGCGGGGGTTGACCCGAGTCGGAAATCTCGATTTGGATGCGCTTCGGAGACAATATCTCTCGGAAGCGGTTCAGGAATATCAACGGTACAATTATTCGGGAGAACGGTGGGTCATTGTCGAGCTGAATGGCGATAACCTTTACGATCTCTATCGGAAGAGTACCGGCTACGACAGCTTTCAGGCGTTCTGCGCGTCTGATGTGGGTAAGAAATACCGTGAGGAAATTTCGGAAAAGCAGCAGAGCTTTTTGGAGCGTCTGGATGCCTCCGATTTGGAATATTCCTATAAATATTCCTATTCCACACTGAACAATGGTATTGCAATCCGTATCGGCGGAGATGATTGCCGCACCGTTTCCGAAATGGCGGACGTAAAGGGCGTTTATTTCTCCGAGAATTATGCGGTTCCGAAGGTAGCGGTCACCAATAACGCAAATGTCTATACCACGGGTATTTACAATGCGAACGGAATCAGCGAAAAGGGCGAAGGAATGGTTGTTGCCATTCTGGATACGGGTCTGGATTATACGCATGAGGCGTTTCAGATGACGCTGAAGTCTCCGGCATGGAGCAAAAGCTACGTTGCACAGCGGATGGCGGCGGCAGGGGACAGCTTTTATGCCAAGGCATCCGTAGATGACGTTTATTACAATGAAAAGGTCCCGTTCGCTTATGACTACGCGGACGATGATAGTGATGTTTTCCCGCAATACAGCTCGCACGGCACGCACGTTGCGGGGATTGTGGCGGGCAAGAGCAATTATGTTGTCAATGAAGAGACCGGCGAGACCTTCCTTGGCGTTGCACCTGAGGCACAGCTTGTAATCGGCAAGGTCTTTACCGACAACTTGGATAATGAAGGACTGGGCGGCGCAAATTCGGTGGATATTCTGGCGGCGATCAGCGACTGTGTTGAGCTTGGTGTTGACATCATCAACATGAGTCTCGGCTCAAGCGCCGGCTTCTCGGATGCAAAGAGCGACAGCTTCACCAATGGTGTTTACGATCGGGTCCGTGAAGCGGGCATCAGCTTGGTGGTTGCGGCGAGCAACGATTACAGCTCCGGCTTCGGCGGCGGGAACGGTACCAACCTTTCCGGAAACCCCGACAGCGGAACTGTCGGCTCTCCTTCCACCTATGACGCGGCGTTGTCTGTGGCTTCCATCAACGGACAGAAGGCAAGCTACATCCTTGCAAACGGGGAAGCGGCGTTCATCACAGAGGCGAGCGACGGAAACGGAAACAAGTTTGATTTCGTCGGGCAGCTTTACGAGCTTACCGGAAAGTCTAAAAACGAAGTTCTCAATTTCAAGTATGTTGTCATCGGCGGTGTTGGCAGATCAAGCAACTACACCATGCAGGTCAAACGGGAGCTGCAGGACAAGTCCGGCTATGACGGAACGATAGCACTGGTTCAGCGTGGCGATATCACCTTTGCGGAAAAGGTGCAGAACGCAATGGACAACGGTGCGGATGCCGTTATCATTTACAACAATCTTTCGGGTACCATTTCCATGTCGCTCGGAGACGTGGAGAACCCTGTGCCGACCTGCTCCATTCAGATGGATGCGGGAAAGGTCCTGTTGGCAGGAGCTAAGGGCAGCATCGGTTCTGTGACCGTCGGCTCTCAGCAGAAGGCGGGACCGTTCATGTCGGATTTCTCCAGCTGGGGACCGACTCCCGACCTGCGTCTGCGTCCCGAAATTACCGCGCACGGCGGAGAAATCACCTCGGCGGTTGCGGGCGGCTATGACATCTACAGCGGAACCAGTATGGCGGCGCCGAATATGGCGGGTGCCATTGCACTGCTTCGTCAGCATCTGAAGAACAGCGGGCTTTCGGGTAAGGCTTTGAATGCGCGCGTCAATCAGGTCCTGATGAGCACGGCAACCATTGCACTCAACGAAGAGGGCAACCCGTATTCCCCGAGAAAGCAGGGAGCGGGGCTTGCCGGAATCAAGGATGCGATTGAATCCGAAGGGTACATTACGGTTCGTGACAAGGACGGCAATGTGCTGGATAAAACCAAGGTGGAGTTGTTTGACGATAAGGACAGACTCGGCGTTTACGAGTTTACCTTTACGGTTTGGAACGTCACCGATAAGGCGACCTCCTATCAGCCTACCACCTATGTAATGACCGAAACGCTTGCTTCCGACGGAAAGACCGTTGCGGAGAAGGCGTATATGCTGAACAGCAACAGCACCGTGGTTTATACGGTGAACGGTGAAGAGCTGAACGGCTCGGTTACGGTTCCCGCGAACGGAAGCGTGGATGTCAAGGTCCGCATTACACTGAATGATACCGCGAAAAAGTACCTTGACGACAGCTTTGAAAACGGTATGTATGTAGAAGGGTTTGTCTCTCTGAAGGCTGAAGGCGAGACAAAGATCACACTCGGCGTTCCGTATCTTGCGTTCTACGGGGATTGGAATGATGCGCCGCTGTTTGACTACAGCGAGTATGAGCTGGCGGAAAGCCAGAAGGATACCTCTGTACCCGAGGAGGATAAGCTGGTTGCAAGCGCGGCAAGCACCCGCGTCATCGGAAGATACTACGGCAGTAAGTACATTCTGCCGATGGGGTCTTACATCTATACGATGGATGAGACGGACGTAAAGCTCTATCCCGAGAAGGAAAAGATTGCAGTTTCGAGATTTGATACCGAGGGACAGCACACCATTTATGAAGTGTATATGGTCTACGCGGGATTGCTCCGCGGAGCGGCATATATGCACATTGAGGTGACGGACGCGGTAACGGGCGATGTGGTGTTCTCCAAGGTTCAGGAGAATGTCAGCAAGTCCTATGCGGCAGGCGGCTCGGCTCGCCCGTCGGCAGTCATGCTGGAAATTAGTCCTGCGGAATGGAATCTGGTGAACAACGGAACCTACCTCGTTTCGCTCAAGGGTGAGCTTGATTATGAGGGCGGCGAAAATCCAAAGCGGAACAGCTTCGATTTTCAGTTTACTGTGGACTATGAGGCTCCGCAGATCAACGATTATCGCATCCGTTATGAGGCTTATACCGAAAACAAGCAGACCAAGTACCGCATTTACATGGATGTCGATGTGTACGACAACCAATATGTGCAGGACGTGATGCCCTGCTATGTGCGGGAAGATGCGGACGGTACAAGATCGCTGACGCTTCTGACGCAGTATCCGATTCCCGTATACGGTGAGCAGGGCAAGCAGTCTACGGTCAGCTTTGAGATTACCGATATCTATGACGACTATGTAAAGACCGGTAAGCTGTATCTGGCGGTTGAGGACTACGCAATGAACCAGACCACCTATCTGGTAACTCCGGAGGAGGGACTTGGCGAAGCGGGAACCATTACGCTGACCCCTGACGAGCTTCTGAAGAAAACAGATAAGATCGGAAACAACACAGACGATAAAAAGACACCGTATAACATCTATGAACTGACACTGGCACCCAATCAGCTTTACAAGCCTACGGTGGATGCACCTGCCGGAAGCGGAGTGGCGCACAATCTGACGTGGCGGATTAAGAGCGGCAGTGAATATGTCCTGACGAAAAACGAAGAAATCTTTGCCAAGTCGGGAAGTGCAGGCAAGGATGTGATCATGCAGCTGATCTACGGAGATGATGACGATGAGAATTCGACCCCGATGATCTATGCAGAGGTCACCCTGCAAATACGCGGTGAAGAAAAAGCATTGCAGGATCCCGAAAAAATTGTGCTGGAGCCTGCACTCGATGCGGATTATCGCGCAGTGAACATCGACAGCCTTGCTGCAATTACATTGAACCCGAACATGACGGTTGCCATGCGTGCGGGCTTTACTCCTTGGTATCGGACCGACATTCCGCTGAAGTGGTCCTCCTCGAATGAGTCGGTTGCAAGGGTGGATGCGGACGGAAACGTGACTGCACTGGCAAAGGGCTCCGTATACATCACCGTGGAAGCGGAAGGGTATGCGCGTCTGAGAAAATCGGTGAGAGTTACGGTGAACAGCGAGTTCCGCGTGACAAGCTACACGCTGTATAACTACTACGGCGGCGAGAACTGCGAAATTCCGGACAATCTGAATATTTCCTCTTTGGACGAGGATTGCTTCAAGAATAATAAGACTGTAAGACGGATCGTGCTTCCGAAATCGCTGACGGAAATTCCCGCCGGCGCGTTCATGGGATGCGACAATCTGGAGGAAATTGTAATCGGAAGCCAGTGCACAACGGTAGGCAATTATGCTTTCCGCGACTGCAAAAAGCTGAGGTCCATTGAGTTTGCTCCGTTTGCGGACCGTAACGGCAAGGTGTCCGAGGAGTTCGCAGGCACCATCACGATTGGCAGAGAGGCGTTTGCGGGTTGTACCTCGCTGACGACCATTATCAATGAAAAGCGGATGACCGCGATTCATGCAAGCGCATTCTCCGGATGCTCCTCGCTGACCTCGATTGATCTGACACAGCTGCGTTACGCCGGGAAAGAAGCATTTGCGCGTTGCACTGCGTTGAGCACTGTTAACACGAGCGAGAACACCGCTTTCAGCGAAGGGATGTTCTCGGGGTGCACAGCACTTACCGAATTTGTTTTCAAGGGCGATATCCTTCCGGCATCTGCGTTCAACGGCTGCCGCAAGCTCTCGTCGATTACCTTTACCTCCTTGAGCTTCCGCGGAATCGGTGAACGTGCACTTCTCGGAACAGCCATTACGCGAATTGTTCTGCCGAACGGTACCTACTCCATTGGGAAAAATGCTTTCCCGAGCCGACTGCAAAGCGTTACGCTTTCAAAGGATACGGTTCTGAACGGTCTTTCCGAATCTCCTTTCGGTACCTGCACCGGCTTTACTGCTTTCGATGTGGAGCCGGGAAGCACGCACTACAGCGTGGTGAACGGTCTGCTTCTGAGCAAGGATCAAACCGAATTGATTGCGGTTCCTTACGGAAAGAGCGATGTGTCGCAGGAAACAATTCCTTCAACAGTAAAAGTTCTCGCTTCCGGTGTGTTTGCGGGAATCCGCAGCATTACCGAATGGGATCTGACGGGGTGCACTTCGGTCGGCGCCTATGCGTTCGCCGGCTCCGGTCTTACCACAGTAAATCTGGGCGGAATGACCTCGTTGCCCGATGGAATTTTCTCGGGGTGCAGTAAGCTGACAACCGTTACCGGCGCAGAGCAGGTAACATCGGTTGGAAAATATGCTTTTGCTTCCTGCCTTGGACTGAAGAGCATTTCGCTCCCCGCTGTTCGGACGCTTGGTGCATATGCGTTTAATGCTGCTGGAATTACAGCGATTGATGCGCCGCAGGTGACCTCGGTCGGTATCTGCGCCTTTGAGAGCACCCGGGTGACGGAGTTGAACTTCCCGAAACTGGCGGATATCGGTTATGCAGCGTTCCACGGAATGCCCAATCTCCGCACGGCAACCGTCGGTGCGGTGACCTACATGGGTGAACTGGCATTTGCCTCCTCTCCCAAGTTGACAACGGTGGTATTCGGTGACGGAACGACTGTCATTGGTGCGTATGCCTTCTACGACGGAAGCACGACGATGAGCCTTACCGAGGTGACGTTGCCCGATAGCGTGAAGCAAATCGGACAGTTGGCGTTTGCGAATACCGGAATTCTGAGCGTGAATCTCACAGGAGTGAACGAAATCGGTGCCTATGCGTTTGCACAGTGCAAATCTCTTGAGACTGCGGACTTGAAAAACGCGAAAACCATCGGTGCCTATGCGTTCCTTTCCACTGCATTGACTTCGGTCAATCTGGCGAATGCCGAAACCGTTGGTGAGCGTGCGTTCTACGGTGTGCCGCTGACCTCGGTCAACTTTGGAAAGCTCCGCGTGCTTGGAAGCTATGCGTTTGCAAATACCAAGCTGACTACGGTGACCTTGCCTGCAACCTTTACCGATGCTTACTACGATTATGAGTGGACGACCTACGATGAGAAGGGCAGAGTGGAGGATGAGAAGTCCCGCAAGCTACCGTGCTACGGTGACGGTGCTTTCGCAGGAATTGCAACATTGCGTGAAATCAAGGTGGAATCCAACGGCGATTACCGTTCGATTGACGGTGTCCTTTATGTCAGCACCGAAAACGGCTTGATTCTGTTGCAGTATCCGTTGGCGTGTGGACATACAAGCTATCGCGTTGCGGACGGGACGGTGATGATTGGAGCAAGCGCATTTGAGTGTCCCGATAAATACGAGAGTGAGACTGCGCTGACAACCATTGAATTCCCGTACACGCTGAAGCGCATCGGTGCATATGCGTTCTATAAATCCAAGGTCGTTAACTACACCTTCAACAGCGTGGAGGCGCCGGTTCTGCTTTCCGAGTATGTTGATCCGAACCAGTCCTTCTCCGATCAGGTGCTCTCTGCAATCTTCGGCGACAGCTCCTCCGGAAACGCGCTTGGTTCCACCATCTACTACGCAAACTTTGCCGACTTCGTTGCAAAACGGGTTTACAAGGACATTTTCAACAAGGATTTCTATGATTCGGAGGATTTCGGACTGCATATGACCATTCCGAAGAACGGAACGGGCTATGATACCGTGATTTGGACAAGCTTCTTCGGCGACGTTCGGAAAACCGAGGAAAATCTGCCCGACGACACGACCCACGCCGCATTTGATGCAATTGACCGACTTCTGAACACCTCGCTTGAGAGCATTCAGGGCGCAACAACGCTCTCCGAGCTTGACGCGATTGCACAGGACGTGCTGGCGGCAAGACGTGCTTACAACCGTGTGACGCTGAGCGATCAGCTGGCACTTTGTGCGGAGCGTTATGAGCGTCTGCTGAGCTATGAGAAGGCGCTTCGGGATGCGAAGGAGCGGCTGGGCGCACCTGTGGCAATCAAGGAGCTGAAGCTCTCTTCGATGCCGGATAAAATCCGTTATAAGGTGGGCGAGTCCTTTGACCCGACAGGAATGGTTCTCAAGCTGATTTATGAGGATGAATCCGAAGTTCTGCTGACTGCCGGAAATTACACCCTGGACAAGACAGTTCTGCACGCGGGAGATGAATCGGTGACCATTACCTATACCGACCGCGGCAAGACCTACACGGCTACTGTCAAGGTCAATGTGGAAGGGCAGGAGGTCAAAGAGCCCGAGGTGCTGGAGACCCCGACCGTTACGGTTTCGGAGAGCGGACTGGCTACATGGAACGCAGTTCCGAATGCGACAGGCTATCGCTACAGAATCGGCGACGGAGAAGAGCAGACCACGACCGCAACCGAGCTGCAACTGACCGACGGGCAGACCCTGACGGTGATGGCACTTGGTGACGGTACGAATTACACCGACAGCGCTTACAGTGAGGCGGTGACATGGACAAATCCCAACAAGGGTGAGACCAAGCCGGAAAAGAACGGCTTGCCCGCTTTTGCAATCGTTTTGATTGCATTGGGCGGGGTGGTTGTGCTTGGCGGAGCAGGCTTCGGTGTTTACCTCCTCATTAAAAAGAAGAAAGGAAGATGACACTCGTGAAAAGAAGAAGCCTCTTTCCTCTGATTTGTGGCATTCTGCTCCTCACGGTTATACTCCTTCTCCCCTCCTGTGGGGAGAAGGGGACCGAGAAGCCCTATGATTTTCTTGTGACCTTCAATTACAACGTCGGAAATCTGGATGTCAGCTGCCCTGACCAGTATCTGGGCGTAAAATCCGGAGGTGTGGTTGGAATTGAGCCCGGCTTCAATGACGATTTTAAACTCCGTCCGATTGCAAACTACTATATTGAAGGCTGGTATACTCCAAAGCTGGCGGCGGACGGTACTCCGGAAAAGGATCCGACCACGGGGCGCGTGCTTTTGGATAAAAAGTGGAGCTTTGAAACCGATACCGTAACGGCGGATACCGTGCTTTACGCCAATCTGATTCGGCAGTCGACGTTGTCCTTTGTGGACATCGCAACGGGGGAGGTTGTCAAAACCCTGACCGCAACGCCCGGGACTCGGCAGAATGAGCTGATTTCGGTTTTGGCTCCTAAAAAGGACGGATACACGCTGGTTGGCTATTATACCGATGCCGCCAAGACCGAGCGTTTTCAATGGCCCTTTATCTACGGCGATGAGGATGTCACCGCGTATGTGGATTTTTTGGAAGGAAACTGGTCGATTGCCGATTCTGCGGAGACCTTTAAGCGCGGAATTTCCGGAAATAAAAATGTCTATGTGACGGCTGATCTTGATTTCTCGGACACCGTATGGGTTACAACCTCTTATAACGGTACCATTGAGGGCAACGGACACAAGTTGACCGGTCTGACGCTGAAGAAGGATGGCAGCAAAACATCCACCTCCGGCTTCGGTCTGTTCACTACGTTGGGGGCAGACGCGAACCTTCGCAATCTGACAATTGAGAATCTGACAATTCGGTTTTCCGCAAGCTTAGCGGGAAGCTATCGAATCGCACCGATTGCGGATGAGATTAAGGCAGGCGCGAAATTCGATCACGTTACCGTAACGGGCGAGCTGAGCTACGACATTTCAAAGGCGCCCACATCGGAGGTTTATCCGATTGCCGTGAAGAACGGCATATCGGATGCGGACATGACTGACTGTGATTTGAATATCTCCCTCGTAAATGTTAACGGGTGAAAGAAAATAAAAGGAGAAACAAAAATGAAAAAGAAAAAACGCATAGTTTCCGCAGCCCTCTCCGTACTGACGGCAGGATGTGTTCTTCTGGGCGCAGTCAGCTGCAAGGGGAAGGGAAACGGGGCTGATACGACGGGACCCTCGGATGATTCCAAGACTCCGATTTACAACACTGAGACACGTCCGTTTTCCATGAGCATCCAGACTCCCGACGGTGTGTTCAATCCGTTCTTCTCGACATCTGCTTACGATTCTTCCATCATCGCGCATACGCAGGTCGGAATGCTGAGCACCGATCCCAAAGGAAACATTGTATGCGGAGAGGATGAACCGACTGTTGCGCTGGATTACAGCATTAAGGAGACGACCGAGGGGGGCAAGACCTACACAACCTACGAATTCCTGATCAAAAACGGGATTCAGTTCTCCGACGGTGAACCGCTGACCATCAAGGACGTATTGTTTAACCTCTATGTATATCTTGACCCCGCATATACCGGTTCGGCAACCATTTATTCGACCGATGTTGTCGGATTGAAGAATTACCGCCAGCAGAAGCTGGGCGATATCTCCGATGGGGATTCCGCATCCTTTGACCAATCCTTTGCGGATGAAGCCAATATCCGTATTCAGAATCTGATTGACTATGTGAAGATCAAGGGAAAGGGCGTAAAGCAGGAGGACAAGCCGACTCTGCCGAGCGATTTTGATGAGCAGGCGGCACTGGTTGACTACAAGACGGTTGCGGATACCTTCCGCAAGGAGCTGGAAACCGACTACAACGCGATTGACAAGGAATCCTACAAGGATTGGAAGTTTACCGAGGTCTGGCAGATCTTCCTGTACAATGACGGCGGACGGAGCGAATTGCTTCAGCGGGATGCCGCAGGTAAGATTGTCAAGGATAAGGACGGTAACCCGCAGTTGGATGCGGATGCCGCCAAGCAGATTTGGGATAATGAAATTCAGGTTTACATTGATGAGCATCCCGAGCTGTCGCAGGAAAATGCAATTAAGGAGTACTGCATTGAATCGGTTCATTATTCCTATTTCCGCGACTCGGCGCTGAGTGAGACTCCCGCAAGCCAGTTTGAGCTGGTTCTGCGCGCTTGGGGAACCTCAAGCACGATTCTGGACCTGTTCACCGCAGAGGCGAAGAGCAACTACTTCTCGAGCAGTACAAGAGTTGTGCCGAACATCAGCGGTATCACGACCAGAACCGATGTGAAGGAGTTCAACGGTAAGACCTACGAGGACGGACACGATGTGCTCTCCATCAAGATCAACGATGTGGACCCCAAGGCAATTTACAACTTCTCTTTCACGGTCTCTCCGATGCACTACTATTCCACTAAGGATTGGAAGGGCAAGAACTACATTGAAGCGTTCAACGGAACAACGGAATTCGGTCTGGAATTCGGTAGCCTCGCCTTCATGAATGAGGTGATCAACGCGCCCGATAAGGTCGGACTTCCCGTTGGTGCAGGTCCCTACATGGCATCCAATGCCTCCGGCTCGGGCAAGGTAACGGGTGACAACTTCTTCAATAACAACTTTGTCTACTATGAAAGAAACCCCTATTTCCACACGCTCGGTTCCGGTATTTCCAATGCAAAGATTAAGTATATGCGTTACAAGGTTGTCGATTCCGATCAGATCATCAACGCGCTGACAAACGGCGATATTGATTTCGGTGACCCGAGTGCAACGCAGGAGAATATTGCCGCAGTCAATGCGGCGGGACTCGGACACGTGGAGATTAAGACCTCCGGCTACGGTTATGTCGGTATCAATCCGCGTTTTATCCCCAGCAAATCGGTCCGTCAGGCAATCATGATGGCGATGAACACCGCAATCATCAGCGAGAACTACTACAAGGGCGGCTTGTGCGAGCTGATCTACCGTCCGATGTCCACCACGTCATGGGCGTATCCGGCGGATGTGACCGAGCCGTTCTATAAGTACGACAGCACGGGTGAAGAGATTAAGCGTGTTCTGGAAGCGGACGGCTATGAGTTGGGCTCCGACGGAATTTACCAAAAGACCATCGAGGGCTTTGGCGTTGACCGTCTGGGCGGTCAGAACTATCGTATGACCATTGCAGGCGGCTCCACCGATCACCCTGCATATGCAATGTTCCTGCAGGCTGCCAAAATCCTGAACAGCATCGGCATGGAGGTCAAGGTTGTGACCTCGCAGACTGCGCTTGCCGATTTGTCTACCGGAAAGCTCTCCATTTGGGCGGCGGCATGGTCCTCGACCATTGATCCCGATATGTATCAGGTCTATCACATGGACTCGCAGGCAAGCTCGACCCTCAACTGGGGCTACAAGCAGATTAAGGCAGGTAAAAATACCGCGGCGTACTCGGATGAATATACGTTGATTACTGCGTTGAGCGAGCTGATTGACGAGGGTCGTTCGACCACCGATCAGGAAACGCGGAAGGCGATTTATCGGGAAGCGTTGGATAAGATCATGGAGCTTGCGGTTGAAATGCCGACTTACCAGAGAAAGGATATGTCGGCTTACAACAAGAAGGTTCTCGACGAATCGACAATGACACCTGAGACGGAGCGGTCGCCCTACAACGGGTTGATTTCCCGCATCTGGGAGCTGTCCTACAACTGATCGTAATCCCACTTCGGGGAATTCGTGCCGCTTGCCGCACAGCCGTAACCGACTGTGCGGCAGCCGTGCGGTGTTGCCCCAGAAACCGCCTCTTGGCGGAAGGAAATACAGATGTCGGAATTTCTGCCGTCTGTATTCCGGAATAGGAGACAAAACAGACTTATGGATATGGTGAAATATATCGTCAAGCGGTTGTTGCTGTCGATTCTGATCCTGTTCGGCGTGTCGATTATTATTTATGCGCTTGCGCGTATGATGCCAACCGACTACGTTGACCAGCAGTATTCCTCTGCCGTGTCGCAGGGCACTATGCGACAGGAGGATGTCGATCGAATCAAAGAGCTTTACGGCTTGTCGATGCCGGATGCGTTTCTTTCAATCAAGGCGGGTGAGGGCAGTCAGTTCAACGGAACGACCTTTACGAAAAACGCAAAAAGCGAAAAACGGGATGTGGACCTTGAATTGCTTCTCAAAGAGGATGCACGTGTGTCCGAGCAGCTTTCCCGCACCGATTTGACGGATGCGGAACGCGCGGAGTTTGAACGGCAAAAGGCGGAAAACGACACGGCGTTGGAGGAATTCTATCTCGAATGGTATATCGGTAAATACGACCGCGGCTCCAATCGGATTGAGCTTTCCAAGCAGCTTGACGCGGAAACAGGTGTCTACCGTTACATCTACCGGATCGGTACCGTAACCGAGAAGGGTGCGAGAGTGGACGGCAGCGAGGACAGCGAGGATGGATCGGATTCTTCCTACATCGCATTGGACGAGGTCTTTACCGAGAAGGAAGCCGGCACATGGACGCTCGGGGAAACCGATGCAAACGGCATTCGTCGGATCGTTCTGACAGCCTCGGACGGCTCGGCAGTTGCCTCGACCATCGTCTATCGTGTCGCGGGCTTCTGGGATAAGGTCGGAGCCATTCTCAAGGGGTATTTCGGCTGGCTCTTCAATATGCTCAAGGGTGACTTCGGAATGTCCTTTAAGTACAAAAAGCCCGTGAAGGATGTGATTTTCCAGAACATGGGCATTTCCTTCGCAATTGCATTTGTTGCAACCGTGTTACAGTTTGCGATTGCAATTCCGCTCGGAATCAAGGCGGCAACACACCAGTACGGTGTGATTGACTACGGCGTAACGATTACCTCCATGATCGGAATCAGCTTGCCGACCTTCTTTATGGCGGCATTGGTGATTCGCTTGTTTGCGGTTCAGCTCGGATGGTTTGAGGTGGGCGGTATTGCATCCTCCTCTTTGCCGATGGACGCAAGTTGGATTCAACGGTTCGGAGATACCCTGTGGCATATGGTATTGCCGATGTTTGTGTTAGTGGTGCTTTCGATCGGGTCGCTGATGCGCTATACCCGTACCAACACGCTGGAGGCACTGAATGCCGACTATGTACGGACTGCCCGCGCCAAGGGCTTGCCCGAGAGAAAGGTCATCAATAAGCACGCTTTCCGCAATACCATGATTCCGCTGGTTACGCTGATGGCGGGAATTCTGCCAAGTCTTTTCGGCGGCGCAATGATCACCGAGACCGTGTTCAGTATTCCGGGTATCGGTAAGCTCGCATATGATGCGCTGATCGTTGCGGACGTGCCGTTTATTATGGGGTATAATGTATTTATCGCAGTTCTGACGGTCATCGGCACCTTGCTCAGTGACCTGATGTATGCAATCGTTGACCCGCGTGTCAAGCTCGGAAGATAAGGAGGTCCGCCGATGAAAAACAATAATGAGATGCAGAATCCGAATGACGGACTTCCCGTGAACGAGAATTTTGATCTCTCCGAATCGAAGCTTCTGGAGGAGGAGAAGGACGCGAAGGCGGATGAGCTGGAAGCCGAATTTGAAGAGGAGGCACGCGAAGAGGAGGAGATATCCGGAAGGACCATCAGTCCCACGGGCATGGTTCTGAAGCGCTTTTTCCGCTCTAAGCTCTCCATGACGGGGCTGGTCATTCTTTTGGTGCTTTTTGCATTTTCCTTTCTCGGACCGGTTTTCAAATTCCTGCCGTTTGTGTGGGGAGAAAAGGAATCGGACGAAAGCCAGACGGTGACAGAGGAATACAGCACGGAGGTGACGGCTCCGACCTATGGAGAGAATTCCGTTTACATCGTGACATACTCCTATCCGACCAACTATCTCAAGCCTTCCGCAACGCACCTGCTGGGAACCGACGATAAAGGGTTTGACGTGTTCTCCAGACTGATGTACGGCGGACGGGTGTCCCTGACAGTTGGCTTTGTCGTGGTGATTCTTGAGACTCTGTTCGGCGTTTTGCTGGGCGGTCTTGCCGGATATTTCGGCGGCTGGGTTGATCAGGTTGTCATGCGCGTCGTGGATATCTTCAACTGTGTGCCGACGTTGCCGATGATGATGATTGTGGGTGTTGCGTTGGAGGCAAAGAACATTTCCGGACCTGCAAAGCTGTATATCATGATGGCAATGCTGACGCTGTTCGGCTGGGCGGGAACCGCCCGTTTGGTCAGAGGACAGATTCTTTCTCTGCGTGAGCAGGATTTCATGCTCAGTGCCGAGGCAAGCGGTCTGACGACCTCACGCAAAATATTCCGCCATTTGGTACCGAATGTACTTCCGCAGCTGATTGTTTCCATGACCCTCGGGCTTGGTGGTATCATTCTGACCGAAGCAACGCTCGGCTACCTCGGAATCGGTCTGCCGGCGGAGTATGCGACATGGGGCAATATGATCAACGCCGCGGCGAACAATACGGCTTTGCGCCTGTATCCGAATCTGTGGGTATCCCCGGGTATCTGCATTGTGCTTGCCGTGCTTGCCTTCAACTTTGTCGGAGACGGTTTGCGTGACGCAGTTGACCCGAAAGCGAGGAGATAAGCCATGAAGAAAAAGACAGAAAAAAAGGGGCTTTACATCGACGCGAAGGAATCCCGCCACATTGCACAGGAGAACCATCGCACGATTCGGGAGCTGAAGAAGAAACGCGCCGCCTATAAGCCGTCGGATTATATTACCGAAATGCACAATCCCGACAACATTGTCGAATTTGACAATCTGCATACCTATTTCTATACCGATAACGGTGTTGTCAAGGCAGTTAACGGTGTGTCCTTTGACATCCCGCAGGGCTCAACGGTCGGCGTGGTCGGCGAATCGGGGTGCGGGAAATCCGTGACCAGCCTTTCGCTGATGCAATTGGTTCAGGCTCCTATGGGACAGGTGGTGGATGGAAGCATTCGCTTCCGCTCCATGGCAAGAAAACAGGTCGGAAGCGAGCCTGTTATGGTTCCGCAAAAGGATGTGGATGGAAACCCTGTTTTGGATGCAGACGGAAAGCCCGTAATGATTCCGCTGAAGGGGCGCTTTGGCAAAACCCGTATGAAGCCGATTTATGAGGAGCATGAGGAGGTCGTGGATATTGCAAAGCTCCCGACTTCCGAAATGGCATCCATCCGCGGCAGAGAGATCGCAATGATTTTCCAGGAGCCGATGACGAGTCTGAATCCGGTTTTCACTATCGGAAATCAACTGGATGAAATGACGCTTCTCCATGTTCCCGGCGCAACCAAGGAAATGGCGAAGGACCGAAGCATCGAGATGCTGAAGATGGTTGGAATTGCGATGCCGGAGCGGGTTTATACCTACTTTCCGCACCAGCTTTCGGGCGGTATGCGGCAACGCGTGATGATTGCAATGGCGCTCTGCTGCAACCCGCGTCTGATCATTGCGGATGAACCCACAACAGCGCTTGATGTAACCATTCAGGCACAGATTCTTGATCTGTTGCGTGAAGTTAAAGGAAAGATCAGCGGCAGTATCCTGCTGATCACGCATGATTTGGGCGTGATTGCCGAAATGGCGGATTATGTTGTGGTCATGTATTCGGGGCGTGTGGTGGAGAAGGGGACTGTGCAGGAAATTTTCAAAAATCCGTTGCACCCGTATACGGTCGGTTTGCAGAAGAGCAAGCCGGCAGTCGGAAAAAAGGTCGACCGTCTCTACAGTATTCCCGGAAACGTACCGAATCCGGTGAATATGCGTGACCATTGCTATTTCCGCAACCGTTGCGATAAGCGCTGTGAAGCCTGCCTCGGTGAATATCCGCCGATGATTCAGGTGTCTCCAACCCATTTTGTGGCTTGCTACCGCGCAATGGAATATCGGCAGGAGGAGGAAAAGAAGGAGCGTTAACGGCAAGTGCCCGTTCCTTTGAAACGCTATGGAAGAAAAAGAGAAAAGCGGCATGACGGGGCAGTCGGAATATCTGCTGGAGGTCCGTGACCTGAAGAAATATTTTCCGATTAAAAAAGCGTTCCGCGAAGAAAATTCGGTTTACCTCAAAGCGGTGGACGGTGTTTCGTTCCGCCTCAGGCAGGGAAAGACCATCGGTATTGTCGGAGAATCGGGCTGCGGAAAGAGTACGCTCGGCAGAACGATTCTGCGGCTGTATGAGCCTGACGGCGGGGAAATCATTTTCGACGGCAAGCATATTGAAAAGCTGAAGGGCGAGGCTCTGCGGCGGATGCGCCCGCAGTTCCAGATGATTTTTCAGGACCCGTATTCCTCGCTCTCTCCCCGTATGACGGTTGGTGAAATCGTCGGCGAGGCGGTGAAGCTGCATAAAATCGTTCCGCCGGATGAATATGATGATTATATCCGCGATCTGATGCAGAAATGCGGGTTGCGTCCGCATCATATCGGACGGTATCCGCATGAGTTTTCGGGCGGACAGCGGCAGAGAATCTGCATTGTGAAAGCGTTGGCGCTGAAGCCCAAGCTGGTAATCTGCGATGAGCCTGTTTCGGCATTGGACGTTTCGATTCAGGCGCAGGTTATCAATCTGCTGAAGGATTTGCAGGATGAAAACGGACAGGCATATATCTTCATTTCGCATGATTTGTCGGTTGTGGAGCACATTTCCGATGATGTCGGCGTGATGTATCTCGGAAACATGGTGGAATACGGTCGGAAAGAGGATCTGTTCAGCGAACCGTTACATCCGTATACCCGCGCGTTGTTCTCGGCGGTTCCTGTTCCGGATCCTGATGTGAAGCTCAACCGCGTCATTCTGCAAGGGGACATTCCGTCTCCCGCAAATCCGCCCAAGGGGTGCAAATTTCACACCCGTTGCCGCGAGTGTCGGGAGATATGCCGTGAGGTGGCGCCGGAATTCCGTGATCTGGGGGGCGGACATTGTGTTGCCTGCCATCTTTACGATGACGTACCGTCCGAAAAAGCAGAGGAAAGCTGATTCCTCGTGTTTAACAGTAAAGAAGCGCCGATTTCCTTTTGGGAAGTCGGCGCTTTTTTCTATTGGTTCTTCCCGAACGCGGCGGGGGACTTGCCCTGAATGCTGACGAAGCGGCGATAGAAGGCGGAATAGTCGCGGAAGCCGATTCGCAATGCCACCTCCTCTGCGGGAATGCCGTTCCGCAGCCATTCTGCGGCGAGCGCCATGCGCTTGGTGTTGATGTAATGCAGAATCGACATCCCCGTATGCGCGCGGAACAGGCGGCAGAGCTGGTATTTGCCGATGAAGTGAAGCCCCGCGAGGCGGTCGAGCGAAAGGTCCTCGGTCAGGTGGCGGTTGATATAGTCGATAAGGGCGGAAACGGTTTCGTTTCCGCTCGCGCTTTCTCGGTCGGGACCTTGCAAAAACAGCGCGGTTACTGCCTGCGTGACAACGGTCTGCAACAGGGTCTCCCGCAGGTCTGCGGGGGCGCTTTTGCCGAGACGGTCCAAGAACGCAAAGGTCTGTCGCAACAGGGAGATGACCGATTCCGCCGAGGAATAGATGCCTCTGACCGCATCGTCCTGCGGGGTGAGAACGGAAAGCCCCTCTGCCGCATTGAGCACGAAGGAGCGGTCGAAATTGACCACATATCGCTCATAAGGCGTGTCCGATTCGGGGTGCACGTAGTGATATTCGCTCGGACGGGTGAAAAGAACGGTCCCGTCCCGCAGGGGATAGTGCGTTCCCTCCACAATGAAATCCCCGTGCCCGTGCAGGACGAAGAGCAATTCGTATTCCGTGTGGCAGTGCCGCTCAAAGCTCGCGGCATCGGGGTGCTCTGTGCGGGTGTGCGTATAGGAATGACCGTACATGGAAGCCTCCTGTATTTTCGCTGTTATCAGTATACCACAAAAGAGCAAGATTTGCAATGTTTTTTGCAAATTTGACAATGGAAAATTTCAGGGAAGCGCGGTATAATGAAGTTGATATCAACCCTTGGAGGTAAAACTGATATGAAACTGGGCGTGAATTTGTATTCTGTTCGGAGGTTCCTGAAAAACGAGGCGGATGTCCGCGAGACCTTCCGCAAAATCCGCGACATCGGCTATGAGGTCGTACAGCTTTCGGGCGCGGCACCGATGGCGGCGGAAACGGTCCGCGCAATCTCGGCGGAATCGGGACTTCCGATTGTCTGCACGCATTCGCCGCTTGACCGTATCCTGCACGATACCGATGCGCTGATTCGGGACCACAAAACCTATGGCTGTCCTGTCATCGGCTTGGGCGCGCTCCCGAAGGAATTGCGCACGAAGGAAGCGGACCTGCGCGAATGGCTGGCGACCATGCGGGAGCCTGTTGCAAAAATCCGCGCGGCTGGGCTGTCGTTTGCCTACCACAACCACGATTTTGAGTTCCTGCCGCTGACCGACACGGGCAATCGCATCTATGACATCCTGCTTGCGGAATGCCCCGATTGGGAGCTGATTCCCGACACCTACTGGATTGCCTATGCGGGCGGGGATGTTGCACAGATGCTGACGCGCATCGGCGCAGGGCGGATGACCAACGTCCATTTCAAGGATATGGCGCGCGATGAGAAGCGGAGCATTTGCAGCTGTGGCGCGGGCGTGCTGGATTTCGCGTCCTACCTGCCGCTTTGCGAATCGTTCGGCACCGAAAACATTCTGGTCGAGCAGGACAACGCAAACGATGCGGACGACCCGTTCGGAGAACTGGAAAACAGCTTCCGCTGTCTGCGGAGGATGATAAAATAAGGAGGAGAACATGGCAGAATTTTTGATTTCCGCATTTGCGGACGAGACCTCAACCGACCCCGACCACCAGATTGAAGCACTGAAACGGAACCGCCTGCGCCTAATTGAGCCGCGCAACATCGGCGGCGGAATTGTGGACCGCACCGATGCGGAGCTGGATGCCTTTGCGGATAAGCTGGACCGCGCGGGCATCGGCATTTCGGCGCTCGGGTCCCCGATTGGGAAATTCGGGATTGACAAGGACTTTGACGAGCATCTGACCGTATTCCGCCGCGCGCTGGAGGTCTGCCGCAGGCTCGGCACCGACCGTATGCGGATGTTCAGCTTCTTCGTGCCGCAGGACCGCCTGAAGGAATGCCGCGCGGAGGTTCTGCGCCGCCTTTCGGTCATGCTGGAGGAGGCAGACCGTGCGGGCGTGACGCTCTGTCACGAGAACGAATCGAAAATATACGGGCAGAACCCCGAGGAGGTGGCGGACCTGTTGCAGTCGCTCCCCGGGCTGTACGGAATTTTCGATGCGGCAAACTACGTGATGAACGATGCCGACCCGCTGGCGGGCATTGACGCAACGCTCATCCGTCCCGCGTACCTGCACATGAAGGACGCAATCGGGGCGGAGAAGGCGATTGTCCCCGTCGGAATGGGGGACGGTCACTACGAGGAGGTCCTGCGCCGCGTAGACCGCGCGATGGACGGGCTTGTGTACCTGACGGTTGAGCCGCACCTGCACATTTTTGAAATTTATCAAAAGATTGACAGTCACAAGTTGAAAACGGGGATTGCGTTCGACAATTCGGACGATGCCTTTGACTGTGCGGTTTCGGCGGTAAAGAAGATGCTGACGGGACTTGGCTATAAGGAAGGAGAGGATCTGATATGGAGAAGGTAAGATTCGGAATCATCGGCGTGGGCAACATGGGAACGTCGCACGCCAAGAAGTTCTTGGGCGGAAAGGTGGAAAACGGCGTTCTGACGGCGGTCTGCGACCTGAAGTCGGAGCGCATGGACGCAATCCGCGCGCTGGACGGCGGGGCGGAGCTTGCTACCTACACGGACTATCACGACCTGCTTGCCTGCGGTAAGGTGGATGCGGTAATCGTTGCGGTGCCGCACTATTTCCATCCGCGCATTTCAATGGACGCGCTGGCGGCGGGACTGAACGTCATCTGCGAGAAGCCCGAGGGCGTGTACACCAAGCAGGTCAAGGAGCTGAACGAGGCGGCAAGCCGTTCGGATAAGCTGTTTACCGTCATGTTCAACCAGCGCACCAACTGCGTCTACCGCAAAATGCGCGAGATGATTGCGGGCGGGGAACTGGGGGAAATCAAGCGGGTCAACTGGATTATCACAACGTGGTACCGTTCCCAAAGCTACTACGATTCGGGCGATTGGCGCGCAACCTGGCGCGGCGAGGGCGGCGGCGTGCTGTTCAACCAGTGCCCGCACCAGTTGGACCTGTTGCAGTGGGTCACGGGCATGATGCCCGCGCGCATCCGCTCGTTCTGTCACTTCGGAAAGTGGCACGACATTGAGGTCGAGGACGATGTAACCGCCTATCTGGAGTACCCGAACGGCGCAACGGGCGTGTTCATCACCTCCACGGGCGATACCCCCGGGACCAACCGCTTTGAGATTCTGGGCGATAAGGGCAAGCTGGTCTGCGAGCATGACCGCCTGACCTTTACCAAGCTGGCGATGTCGGAGCGCGAATTCAACGCGACCTATCGGGGCGGCTTCGGCGAGCCCGAGCGGGAGGAAATCGCGGTGGAGACCGACGGGCAGAACCCCCAGCACGTTGGAATTCTGAACAACTTTGCAAACGCGATTCTCGGGCTGGAGCCGCTGTTTGTCGATGGGCGCGAGGGCATTCGCGGCGTGGAGCTGATGGACGCGATGCTCCTTTCCACATGGAAGGACCGCACGGTCAGCCTGCCGATTGACGATGACGAATATTGGGATGAATTGCAGAAGCACATTGCGGTCAGCCGTCTCAAAACCGCCTCGGATGTCGTGCTGAACACCGAGGGAACCTATACCTCCAAATGACGGGGCAGAAGCCATTCCGCGCCGCCGTGGTCGGTTGCGGGGCAATCGCGCCGAACCATGTGCGGGGGATTTTGGAGGCGGGGCAGACCCTCGCGGCGCTCTGCGACACTGATGCGGAGCGCGCCCGAAGGCTGTGCGCAAAATTCGGGCTGTCGGTCCCCGTTTACACCGACCTTGAGGCGCTGTTTGACCGCGAGCGCCCCGATGTCCTGCACATCTGCACGCCGCATTATTTGCACGCGCCGATGTGCTGTGCGGCGCTCCGACGCGGGGTCAATGTCCTGTGCGAGAAGCCGCTCGGCATCAGCGAGGAGGACCTGCGCGCCATTGAAGCGGCGGAGGCGGAAAGCACGGCAATGCTCGGCGTTTGCCTGCAAAACCGCTACGAGCCGAATTTCCTCCGCCTCAAGGCGCTCTCCGAGGAGGAGGGCATCGCGGCGGCGTTCGGCGTGGTTGCATGGCGGCGCGATGCGGATTACTACGCCTCGGGCGCATGGCGCGGCAAATGGGCAACCGAGGGCGGCGGGGTGATGATCAACCAAGCACTCCACACCCTCGACCTGTTGCAATGGATTTGCGGAATGCCGCAGGCGGTCACGGCGCACCTCTCCGATGACCATTTGCAGGGGGTAATCGAGGTCGAGGACACCGCAACGGCGCACTTCCGTCTGCCCGACGGCAGAGCCTTCCAGCTGTTTGCCACGACTGCCTGTACCTCGGATTTTCCCGCCCAGCTTCAGGTCATGACCCGCGCGGGGCATCGGTATTTTGCCGACAATGTGTCGCTCTGCCGTGACGGGGAGCCACTTCCCGGGGAGAAGTCCGCAATGCTTGGAAAAACGGTCTGGGGGAGCGGTCACTGCCGCCTGATTGCCGATTTCTATCGGCACCTTTCGGAGGGAAACCGCTTCCCGATCGATGCGCACGAGGGCGCGCGGGTCATCCGCCTGATTCTCGGAATGTACGAATCGGCAAAACGGGGGACAACGGTCCCCATGACGGAGGAAACACGATGAAGGAATTTTTCGGAGACGATCTGCTCCTCTCTTCGGGGGCGGCAGAGCGCCTGTATGCGGCGGTGCGGGACCTGCCGATTATCGACTACCACTGCCACCTGAACGAATACGAAATTCGGGATAACATCGGCTTTGCAAACCTCGGCGCGCTCTGGCTCGGCGGCGACCATTACAAGTGGCGCGCCATGCGGCTTTGCGGCGTGGACGAGCATTTCATCACGGGCGATGCGACCGATTACGAGAAATACCGCAAATATGCGGAAATCTTCCCGCATCTGTGCGGAAGCCCGCTCTACTATTGGACCCAGCTGGAGCTGAAGGAGCTGTTCGGCATCACCAAGCCGCTCTCGGATGAGACGGCGGAGGAAATCTGGAACGCGGCGAACGAACGGCTGAAGGATATGCGCGTGTCCGACATCCTGCGCCGCTTCCGCGTGGAATACATCGCAACCACCAATGACCCGACCGACAAATTGGACGCGCACGGCATCTGCGGCGGCACAAGGGTCGCGCCCACCTTCCGCCCCGATCGGATGCTGACCTGCGAGCGCGCGGCGCTTGACGACCTGCGGCGGTCTGTGGGTATGAAACGGGTGCAGACGTTGGACGAGGTGAAGGCGGCGCTGGTCAACCGTCTGGATTGGTTTACCTCGCATGGGTGTGTAATCTCCGACCACGGGATGGATTTTCTGCCCGTGGCGGACTGTGGAGAGGGCTATGCCGAGGCGGTGCTGGACAAGCTGACAGGGAGGTCCGACGGGGACCCGACCCCCGCCGAGCGCGAGGCGCTGGCATCGCATCTGCTGTACTTCCTTGCGGGAGAATACCGAAAGCGCGGTATGGTCATGCAGCTGCATTTCGGGACCTACCGCAACGTCAACAGCGAAATGTTCGGGAAAATCGGGCGCGACGCGGGCTTTGACATCATGCGCGGGCGCGTGGATGCCGACCGTCTGGCGGTCTTTCTCGATACGTTGGACGCACGGGGACACCTGCCGAAAACCGTACTGTATTCGCTGAACCCGACCGCAGTCCCCGCCATTGCAACTCTTTCGGGAGCGTTCCGCAATGTGCGCGTGGGCGCGGCGTGGTGGTTCAACGATACCGTTGCGGGCATCCGTCAACAGCTGTCGACCGTCGCGGAATATACCGCGCTCGGCACGCACCTCGGAATGCTGACCGACAGCCGCTCATTTGCAAGCTACCCGCGCTTTGATTTCTTCCGCCGCATCCTCTGCGATACGGTCGGGGCATATGTCGAGCGCGGCGAATACGATTCCCGCGCGGCAGAGGCGCTGGTGACCGACATCTGCTACCGCAACGTCAAAGAATTTCTCGGAATCGGAGGGGAAAACTGATGAAAATGACATTCCGCTGGTATGGCGAGGGGGACAGCATCCCGCTTTCCTACATCCGCCAGATCCCGGGCATGACGGGCGTTGTGACTGCGGTTTACGATGTGCCCGTCGGCGAGGTCTGGGAGCGTGAGAAAATCGCGCACCTGAAGGCGCTGTGTGACGGCGCGGGACTGGAGATGGAGGTCATCGAAAGCGTCCCCGTGCATGAGGACATCAAGCTCGGGAGACCCACGCGCGACCGCCTGATTGAGAATTACGCCCAAACCATCCGCAACCTCGGAACATTCGGGGTGAAGTGCGTTTGCTATAACTTCATGCCCGCGTTCGATTGGCTCCGCACCAACCTGCACACCCCCGCGCCCGACGGCTCGAATTCGCTTTCCTACCGCCACGCGGAGCTGACCGCGCTCGACCCGCACGATTTGCACCTGCCCGGGTGGGACGAAAGCTACACCCCCGAGGAGCTGCGCGGGCTGCTTGCAGCTTACGCGGGCATGACGCACGAAAAGCTGTTTGAAAATCTGGTCTACTTCCTGCGAGGTATCATGCCTGCCTGCCGCGAGGCGGGCATCAATATGGCAATCCACCCCGATGACCCGCCGTGGGATATGTTCGGGCTTCCGCGCATCATCACGGCGCGGGAAAGCTACCTGCGCCTGTTTGAGGCGGTCCCGCAAAAGGAGAACGGCATCACGTTCTGCACGGGCTCCCTTGGCGCGGGGCGGGAAAATGACCTGCCGTCGCTCGCAAGGGAATTTGCAAGCCGTATCTACTTCGCACACCTGCGCCAGCTTCGCTTGGAGGGGGAGCGGGACTTCTGCGAGTGCGGACATCAGACCGCCGCGGGGAGCTTTGATATGCTTGCAATCGTGGAAGCACTGGTAGAGAGCGGCTTTGACGGCTACGTCCGCCCCGACCACGGCAGAAATATCTGGGGCGAGGACGGCAAGCCCGGCTACGGTCTCTATGACCGCGCCCTCGGCGCGTGCTACCTGACGGGGCTGTTTGAAGCGGTGGAGAAAAGCAGAAAGCGGTAATGCGGGCTGATTTTTGAAGGGGCGGATTTATCTCCCCTCATCATAGGAATGTATCTTTCCCCCGAAACGGAACGACACATGGGTCGTTCCCTACAACATAACATCATCAAGCGATTACGCACTTTGCAGGGGCGCAATCCGAAGAGAGCGCCCCGCGTGTCGTTCCGCATCAGTCATCAACTAACCTGAACCATTTCTATCCGGTAGCGGAGAGAGCGCCAAGCGTCAAAATCCAGCTGGACGGGATTTTGCTCGGAGCAGCCGGAAATAGTAGCACGGAATATGGCTACGTTAAAATCTGTACAATGTAAAGACAGAATCAAAAATCCAATTGGTTGAAGGTCTTGAAGGTTCTTAGGGGACTTCTCCTGAAGAAGTCCCCTAAGCAG
>ERZ808252.113-NODE-113-length-87467-cov-42.761909_pt1 | contig 87467 bp, 76 predicted proteins | sample MGYA00521242_ERZ808252 | MGnify/ENA primary metagenome ERZ808252 (study PRJEB31516, sample SAMN03275581) | gut metagenome | biome: mammalia-associated habitat; material: feces | host: Papio cynocephalus | place: Kenya | collected 2012-08-07 ... | reverse complement strand
GCCGCCCTTAGGGCGTATGCTCAAACGGCTTGAAATCTAAATCCGAAACTTGAGTTAGTTTCTTGAAAGTCATCTGTGAGAGCCATCCGTTGTCGGCGATGATGAAGAAGTTGTTGACTCCCGACAACTATTACGAGGACTGTTATGGCATCTATCGCATGGAGGGTGTTCCTGTGGAGAATATCCGTATCCGCGCCTTCTATCCCGAATACAACTACATCGAGGAAGTGCCACTTCGTGAAAGCCAGCAAAAGGTGATGGAGTCGAAGGATGGGATGTATCGTGAATACATGCTGACCGTTCGACCCAGCCGTGACTTCTTGCAAGAACTGCTATGGCATGGCAGAAACCTCATAGTGCTGAAGCCTGAGAGGCTGAGGCAGGAAATGATAGGGATATTGAAGGATATGACGCAGAGTTATGAGACTGGGGAATGTCGGAATGGGGAAGCGTGATTGCGTCTGCCTGTAAATGACCCACATACACTTGATGCCCACTTTTCCACATTCCCGATGAAGCAAACTTGAGTTCCGATGATACGCAAATTCGTCTTTTTGTCTTGTCTTTTCGGCTGAAAAAGCAGAAGAGAAACGGCGTTTTGCTCTTGGAAGACAGCGTGGGCAAATGATTTGCTTTTGCAAGGGCAAAGCAAGTGAAACAAAATCTAATCAATAGCTTCAACCGCTTGGCCGAGCAAAAGGCACCGTTCCTATTTGCCATCAACTATGATGGCACAGAGGCGTACATAAGGAAGTTGGTCGAGATAATTCCAGATGAGTGCCTGTGCGACTTTGAGGGTGTCACCAATGGCAAGACACCGTGCCAGCCGGCACCATCCAGGTGTCCGAAGTGGAACGTAAGGCATCCAAAGTTTGAAGATTACAAGAAAAGTTTCTACAGACAATGTTGAATTGCCGTAAAAATATGTATAGTTTTGTTTTGCTAATCCATTGAAATGTCGTAACTTTGCAACCGATTTTGATTAAAAGTATTGGATGAAGAACGACAAAAGTAAGAATCAGTATCGTGTAAACGAACAGATCAGAGTGCGAGAAGTGCGCGTCGTTGGCGATGGTGGCTCGACAGTGATGTCCACACGTCAAGCTATGGATATGGCTCGTAGCCAAGGCGTTGATCTCGTAGAGATTTCGCCGAATGCAAATCCGCCCGTTTGTCGTCTCATTGATTACTCAAAATTCCTTTATCAGCAGAAAAAACGTGCTAAGGAACTGAAAGCCAAGCAGGTGAGGGTAGAGGTGAAAGAAATCAGATTCGGGCCTCAGACAGACGAACACGATTATCAGTTTAAACTGAAGCATGCAAAAGAATTTTTGGAAGAAGGCAACAAGGTGAGAGCCTATGTCTTTTTTCGAGGACGGTCAATCTTGTTTAAGGAGCAGGGTGAGGTGTTGTTACTGAGGTTTGCCAATGATTTGGAGGAACTTGGAAAGGTTGAGCATATGCCTTCATTGGAGGGTAAGAAGATGTTTATTTATCTTGCACCCAAAAAAGCGGGCGTGGTAAAGAAAAGTCAGCAGGCGATGGACCGCGAGAGACGTGCCAATGATGAAAAGGAGCTGACTGCCCAAACGGAGAAGTCAGCGGTGGAGAATGAGAACAATGCTTCTGCTGGCGGAGGGCTATTGGCTAATGCGAAAATTAGTGAGGCGTCACTTAAGAAACTCAAAGGTGGAAAGTAATAGTGTTCCGCTGGCAAACAGAAATATAGGTAAGATATGCGCGTAACGCCTGGTATATGCGTTGCCGCAGTGAATATAATAACAATTAAATTTAAAAAAATGCCAAAAGTAAAGACAAATTCCGGTGCAAAGAAGAGGTTTCGTTTCACCGGTACTGGTAAGATTAAGAGACATCACGCTTACCACAGCCACATTCTGACTAAGAAAACTAAGAAGCAAAAGCGTAACTTAGTGCATCAAACATTGGTTGACCAAAGCAACATGAGGCAGGTTCGTGACTTGCTATGTCTCCGTTAATCCCTATTGTCCAACTTTTTAAAGTAAGAAAACTATGCCAAGATCAGTTAATCATGTTGCTTCAAGAGCAAAGAGAAAAAGAATTTTAAAGCTTACTCGCGGTTATTTTGGTGCCCGTAAAAACGTTTGGACTGTAGCCAAGAACACTTGGGAAAAGGGTCTTACCTATGCTTACCGTGACCGACGTAATAAAAAACGCAATTTCCGAGCATTGTGGATACAGCGTATCAATGCAGCCGCTCGTCTCGAGGGTATGAGCTATTCTGTTCTTATGGGAGCACTTAACAAGGCTGGCATCGAAATTAACCGCAAAGTTCTTGCAGATCTCGCAGTCAATAATCCCGAGGCTTTCAAAGCTATTGTGGCTAAGGTGAAATAAGGGTAATCCCTTAAATATGCAATAAAGTCCATATCACATAATTTGTGGTACGGACTTTTTTTTCATCCCAAATCGGCCGTTAGATTCGTCTCAGGTTGCTTTCGTTGACAGTATGCAACGGCAGTGCTGAAACCATAGCGGGCTACGGCAAGGCGCTTCACGTCAGCAAGATGCCGGAAAAGACGGTGGCAAGAGGTCGAAAGATTGATAGTAACCCCAAATTACCGTCTCTTCGTTCTAATGGCCGATTTGGGTTATATGGCTTGCGCCAAGGAAACGGTGGTGTGATAAACAAAAAAAAGCCACAAGACCAAGGTCTTGTGGCTTCTTTCTCTCATTTCGTAGCTAATTATTCAGCAACAGTGCTATCGGTGGCAGCGCTATCAGTAGCGGCGCTATCAAGAGCAGCGCTATCAACAGCAGCTACAGAATCAGAATCTACAGGAGCAGCCTGATTTGTTTTGTTACCACAAGATGCAAAAGAGATAGCTGCTACAGCTACGAAAACCAATACTAATTTTTTCATTTTTTCTTTGCTTTTAAATCTGTAAAACAATCATTTGTTTATTAAAACGATGCAAAGGTATATATTTTTTTGATACATTGTCCTTTTTTTTATGCTTTTTTTGAGCATATTCTTGTAACTTTTTTGTAAGTGATTGTAATACAGAATATTATGTAATGTTAATTTTTGGATAGATGATGATTTGCTGTGTGATTTGAGGGGGGCATGGGCCATGATCGGCTTGAAAGTGAATATTAGTGTCAAATGTTTTTGCTCCTATTTGTATGTTGTGGCTTTTGTGTCTGACAGCATTATCTATCAAAATAAATGTTATTTGACCTCTAAAAAAGTGATGAACTAATTTCTTAATCCATAAAAAATACCTATCTTTGCGAAGCCTTGGCAAAGAGCCTGTATGGCAGTATTAACCTTGACCACCAAATATAGTAACCAATTTATAGTAACTAATAAACAATAATGATTATGCAAAGTGTAAACATTCCCCAGGTCAAGCTCGGCATTGTTGCAGTGAGCCGTGACTGTTTTCCAATCGCGCTTTCTACCAAGCGTCGTGAGAACATTGTGAAAGCTTATAAGGGCGAAGTCTTCAACTGCCAGACAACAGTTGAGAACGAGGAAGATATGCTCAAGGCCGTTGCAGAGGTAAAAGCAGCTGACTGCAATGCTCTCGTTGTATTCCTTGGTAACTTTGGTCCTGAGACACCGGAAACCCTTATTGCAAAAAAATTTGATGGGCCATGCATGTTTGTGGCTGCCGCAGAGGGTGACGGTGATATGATTAACGGTCGCGGCGACGCTTACTGCGGTATGCTGAACTGTTCTTATAATCTTGGCATGCGCCACTTGAAGGGTTATATTCCTGAATATCCCGTGGGTACGGCAGAGGAAGTGGCGCAGATGATGGCGGATTTTGTTCCTGTTGCACGCACAATACTAGGTTTGAAAGGTTTGAAGATTATCACCTTCGGTCCGCGTCCCCAGGATTTCTTTGCTTGCAACGCTCCCATCAAGGGACTTTATGAGTTGGGGGTTGAGATTGAGGAGAATTCAGAGCTTGACCTGCTTGTTGCTTACAGGGAGCACGAGAATGACCCCCGTATTGATGGCGTTTGCAAGGATATGGCCGATGAGATGGGCGAGGGTCGCTATTATGCTGATCTAAGCCGCCGTATGGCACAGTTTGAACTGACGCTGCTTGATTGGGCCGACGCTCACAAAGGTTCCCGTCAGTATGTTGCCTTTGCCAACAAGTGCTGGCCTGCGTTCCCAAGTCAGTTTGGCTTTGAACCCTGCTATGTCAACAGCCGTCTTGCCAGCCGTGGCATTCCCGTGGCCTGCGAGGTAGACATCTACGGCGCACTTTCTGAGTATATCGGAATGTGTGCTTCGGGTGACACTGTGACGTTGCTTGACATCAACAACTCTGTTCCTCAGTATATCTATGATGAGGACATCGTGAAAAAGTACGACTACAAGCTGACAGACACATTCATGGGCTTCCACTGTGGTAACACGCCCCAGTGTAAGATGTGTGCCAACCGCGCTATCAAGTTCCAGCTTATTCAAAATCGTTTGTTGGAGAATGGTGGCAAGCCCGACTTCACACGTGGCACTTTGGAGGGCGATATCGCGCCCAGTCCCATCACATTCTATCGTTTGCAATGCGATGCAGAGGGCAATCTTCGCAGCTATATCGCAGAGGGCGAGGTGCTCGACGTTCCTACGCGTTCATTTGGTGGCATAGGTATCTTTGGCATTCGCGAGATGGGGCGTTTCTATCGCCATGTGCTGATTCAGAAGGGCTATCCTCACCACGGGGCAGTTGCTTTTGAGCATGTAGGCAAGACACTCTTTGAAGTGTTCAAATATTTGGGAATAAAGGATATTGCCTATAACCAGCCGAAAAACCATCCTTATCCCACCGAGAATCCCTGGGCATAAGGTAGACGAGCTGTTCAAGTAAAGTAAGACGGAGACAAGGCTTTTGCAGTGTCTCCGTTTGCTTTTTCTTTATTGTCGGGAGCCGATATTTTGAAAATGATGATTTGTTTGTGAAAAACCGTAGTTAATTTTGCGAAAACGGTTACAGATTGGTGTCTTTTTTTGCATTGTATGTTCTTGTTCGTTGTTTGCTCATATTATTTTATTACCTTTGCATGAGTTATGTGGCATTTGGCAATGTGAAAACAGGTTTTCATTGCGCTCGCTTGCATTAACTTTTACATTAAAATAAGAAACAACTAACACATTATAGAGGATATGAAACATCAGTTAAGGAGTGCCGTTTGTACGGAGGGACGCAGAATGGCTGGTGCCAGAGCACTTTGGGTGGCAGCAGGCATGACGCGCGAGCAGTTCGGAAAGCCTATTATTGCGGTGGTGAACTCCTTCACGCAGTTTGTGCCTGGGCATACGCATCTTCATGAAATAGGGCAGGTGGTCAAGGCAGAGATAGAGGCTATGGGCTGCTATGCGGCAGAGTTTAATACCATTGCCATAGACGATGGCATAGCTATGGGGCATGACGGAATGCTGTACTCATTGCCATCTCGAGACATCATTGCCGATTCAGTAGAGTATATGGTCAATGCCCATAAGGCAGATGCCATGATTTGCATTTCCAATTGTGACAAGGTGACTCCTGGTATGCTGATGGCCTCAATGCGCTTGAACATCCCGACCGTTTTCTGCTCTGGTGGTCCGATGGAGGCTGGACGCTGGCGCGGTGAAAATGCCGATTTGATAACGGCAATGGTCAAAGGCGCTGATCCATCGGTGAGCGATGCGGAGATGGCCGAGCTTGAACAGTGTGCCTGTCCTGGATGCGGGAGCTGTTCTGGCATGTTTACCGCTAACTCCATGAACTCGTTGACAGAGGCCATCGGACTGGCTCTTCCCGGTAATGGCACTGTACTGGCCACACATACCAACCGTGTGGAGCTGTTCAAGTCGGCAGCGCGGCAGATTGTAAAGAACGCACTGGCTTATTACGAGGGTGGTGATGAGCGGGTGCTGCCCCGAAGCATCGCCACCCGCAAGGCCTTCCTTAATGCCATGGCACTGGATATCGCCATGGGAGGCAGCACCAACACCGTGCTCCACCTGTTGGCCGTGGCCCAGGAGGCTGGAGCCGACTTTAAAATGAAAGATATTGACGAGCTGAGCCGTAAGGTGCCATGCCTGTGCAAGTTAGCTCCCAATACGCAAAAATACAGTGTTCAGGAGTGTAACCGTGCAGGAGGGATACTGGGAATCCTTCACGAACTGAGCAAGGGGGGGCTAGTTGACGGATCCGCCATGCGGGTGGACGGCTATACACTTGCCGAACAGATGGAACGTTATGACATTACTTCCGAAACTGTCAGCCCTGAGGCTAACAGAATCTATCAAAGTGCTCCCGGTCATCGGTTTTCAACGAAAATGGGAAGTCAGTCTGCTGAGTGGGGCACGTTGGATGCCGACCGCACCACAGGGTGTATCCGCGATTTGGCCCATGCCTATACACGGGATGGCGGCCTGGCGGTGCTGTTTGGCAATATAGCGCAGGATGGCTGCGTGGTGAAGACTGCCGGCGTTGATGAGACTATTTGGAAATTCTGCGGACCGGCCAAGGTGTTCGACTCTCAGGAGGATGCCTGCGAGGGCATTCTTGGCGGAAAGGTGAAGAGCGGCGACTGTGTGGTCATCACGCACGAGGGCCCTAAAGGTGGTCCAGGTATGCAGGAAATGCTTTATCCTACATCGTATCTCAAGAGTATGCACCTTGGCAAAGCGTGCGCGCTGATAACAGACGGTCGCTTCTCTGGAGGCACAAGTGGACTCAGTATTGGCCATATCTCGCCGGAGGCGGCGGCCGGAGGCAACATCGGAAAGATAAAAGATGGAGACATTATTGAGATAGATATCCCCAACCGTTCCATCAATGTGAGACTGAGTGATGATGAGTTGGCCGCCCGTTCGCAGCAGCCGCTGAAGCGTAACCGTGCTGTAAGCAAGGCCTTGAAGGCGTATGCCCAAAGTGTGTCAAGCGCAGACAAGGGCGGAGTGAGGGTCATTCCGGATTAAGTGGTGACGCTAAATTATTCGTATAGTTCAATAGTCAGCAGGTGCCTGTCTTACGGCGAAACCAGACAAATGTGATTACCTGCTTGGAAGACAGTGTTATTGTATGGAAACAAAGAGAATCAAGGGTGCAGAGGCGTTGATGCTGGCACTCAAGCAAGAGGGTGTGAAGACTATCTTCGGTTATCCCGGTGGGGCAATCATGCCAGTCTTCGATGTCTTGTATGATTATACAAGAGGGGATAAAAAGTCTTTTGACCATATTCTTGTTCGCCATGAGCAGGCCGCTGCCCACGCGGCGCAAGGCTATGCCCGGGTGAGTGGCGAGGTGGGTGTCTGCCTTGTTACAAGCGGTCCCGGTGCCACCAACACGCTTACTGGTGTGGCCGATGCCATGATGGACTCAACACCCATTGTCGTTATTGCAGGGCAGGTGGGCACCGGTGTGCTGGGCACAGATGCTTTTCAAGAGGTTGACCTCGTGGGTGTTGCCCAGCCCATTTCCAAGTGGAGCTATCAGATACGCCGTCCCGAGGATGTGGCCTGGGCGGTGAGCAAGGCCTTTTATATTGCCCGGTCCGGGCGGCCCGGCCCTGTTGTGCTCGACTTTCCCAAGAATGCCCAGACGGGCACTGCTGAGTGGAAACCTGCACATGTTGATTTCGTGCGCAGCTATGTGCCTTACCCCAAACCCGACGGTCAGGCTGTATCTGCGGCGGCCGAACTGATAAACAGTGCCAAGCGCCCCTTTGCCTTGGTGGGGCAGGGTGTTGAGCTTGCCGGGGCGCAACGCGAACTGGTTGAGTTCTTGGAGAAGGCCGACATCCCAGCCGCACGCACCCTGCTGGGACTGTCAGCACTGCCCTCAAGCCACCCGCTCAATATGGGTATGCTCGGGATGCATGGCAACTATGCTCCCAACATCAAGGAACAGGAATGTGATGTGCTGATAGCCATAGGTATGCGCTTTAGCGACCGCGTGACAGGGCTTCCGTCAACCTATGCCAAGCAGGCTAAGGTGATACACCTTGACATTGACCATGCTGAAATCAACAAGTGTGTCAAAGCTGATGTTCCTGTGGTTGGCGACTGCAAGGTCACACTTCCTGCCATCACACAGCTTTTGGTAAAGAAAGACCACCGTGGGTGGCGCGACAGTTTCAAGGCTTGTCAGAAAGAGGAACAGGCCAAGGTCATCACTCCTGCCATCCATCCCACGGAGGGACCGCTGTTAATGGGGGAGGTTGTCAATGTGGTAGCCGAGGCGACCGGCGGAGATGCAGTCCTTGTGACCGATGTTGGGCAGAACCAGATGTTCGCGTCTCGCTATTTCAAGTATAACAGGAAACGCTCTGTTGTGACCAGCGGAGGAATGGGAACAATGGGGTTCGGACTGCCTGCAGCTGTGGGGGCAACCTTTGGCGCGCCCGACCGCACTGTTTGTATGTTCTGTGGCGATGGCGGATTCCAAATGAGCATACAGGAGTTGGGTACAATCATGGAGCAGCGGGCACCGGTAAAGATGATTCTGCTGAACAACAATTACTTGGGCAATGTGCGTCAGTGGCAGGATATGTTCTTCAACCACCGCAGGTCATTCACCAAAATGCTCAACCCCTGTTATGGGCAGCTTGCCGCCGCCTATGGCATCTGTTATGAGGTGGTGACCGACCGTGCCACACTCGCAGCTGCAGTCGGTCGGATGCTTTCCACTGAAGGCCCGTTCCTTTTGGAGTGTGCAATCAAGGAAGATGACAACGTGCTGCCGATGACACCTCCGGGAATGAGTGTCAGTGAGATGATGCTGAAAATAGAGTGCTAAGAGAAATGGAAGACAAGAAACTATACACATTGCTGGTTTATTCGGAGAATATAGCCGGCATACTTAATCAAATCACCGCTGTGTTTACCCGGCGGCAGGTGAATATTGAGAGCCTGAATGTATCGGCCTCCAGCATCCACGGTGTGCATAAGTACACCATCACGGCTTGGAGCGATGGAGACCAAATTGACAAAATCAACAAGCAGATTGAGAAAAAGATAGATGTAATCAAGGCCACTTACTACACTGACGATGAACTGTTTATCCGTGAGACTGGCCTTTACAAACTGTCAACTCAGATAGTCCTTGACAATCCAGAGGTGTCACGGACCATTCGCAAGAAGGAAGCCACCATCACCGAGGTCAATCCAACTTATGTCATTGTGATGAAGAGTGGCAAGACGGAGGAAATCATGAATCTCTATCATGCGCTCAATGCTTTCGGGTGCGTGCTCCAGTACACCCGTTCGGGGCGTATTGCTGTGACACGGAGCACCCAGGAAGAGGTGAGCGATTTTTTGGAAGAACGTAAACGAGACGGAGAGCGATGAATAAAATTGGTAACTATCTTTTTTTGGCCGAGCCATTCCATTGTGACTTTACCCATCATCTGTTTGTGGGGCATTTGGGCAATCATCTGCTCAATGCGGCCGACTATCATTCCACAGAGCGTGGATTTGGCATGAACTATCTCAACACTATTCACAAGACGTGGGTGCTCTCGCGCTTGGCTGTCGAAATGACCGCAATGCCCGAGCAATACCAGCATTTCCATGTCGAGACATGGGTAGAGGGGGCTGTGCGCTATTTCACCAAGCGTAATTTCCGCATATCCGATGGCAACGGACACATCTTTGGCTATGGCCGGAGTGTGTGGGCCATGATTGATACCGAGAGCCGGCAGCCTCAAGACATTCTTGCCATTCACAACGGTGCCATCAACGACTGGGTGGAGACTGGTTACGACTGCCCTATCAGTGACAGTTCGCGGGTGAAGATGTCTGGCAATGAACAGCAGGTGCGTTCTATTGACACTTATTACAGTGATGTCGATGTCAATGGTCACATCAATTCCATCAAGTATATTGAGCATGTGCTTGACCTCTTTCCCATTCAGATGTATTCCTCACACATTCTTTTGCGTTTCGACATTGCCTACGTGGCTGAGAGCCATGGAGGCGACCGTCTCCTCTTTTTTAGGGAGGACGAGGCTGGTAGGCCAGACGGATTGCAATCTTTCAAGATAAAGATTGTAAAGGAAAACGACACAGAAAAGGCCGAGGTGTGCAGATGTAACCTTATTTTTAAAGAAAAGTGAAAGTTAATTTTGGTAATTCGTTTTGATTTGTTATATTTGCAGCCGAAATAAAAACAGTTAATGCCTTGGCTTGGTCTTCGGGTAAGGCCGGGATGGATTCAAAATGCGACGGCTTTCGCGTTAAGGCCGACAGGATTCAGGGGGTAAGTATCAACAAAAAAACAAGAACAATTATGGCAGAAATGAATTTTGGTGGCGTGACAGAAACCGTGATCACCAGTAAGGAATTTTCTTTGGAGAAAGCGCGCGAGGTATTAAAAAACGAGACCATAGCGGTTATCGGCTATGGCATCCAGGGGCCGGGGCAGGCTTGTAACTTGCGTGACAACGGGTTTAATGTCATTGTCGGCCAGCGCCCGGGCAAGACCTATGACAAGGCTGTGGCTGATGGGTGGGTGCCCGGCAAGACACTGTTCTCCATCGAAGAGGCAGCCGAAAAGGGAACGATTGTCTGTATGTTGCTTTCCGATGCAGGACAGATTCAGGTTTGGCCGACAATCAAGAAATATCTCACTCCTGGCAAGACCCTTTACTACTCTCATGGTTTTGCCATCAACTGGAGCGACCGCACAGGTGTGGTGCCTCCCAGCGACATCGATGTGATTATGGTGGCTCCAAAAGGCTCGGGTACCAGTCTGCGAACAATGTTCTGTGAGGGGCGTGGCCTGAACTGCTCTTATGCCGTTTACCAAGATGTTAGTGGAAAGGCTGAGGAGAAGGCCCTTGCCTTTGGTATTGGCATAGGTGCAGGCTATCTGTTCAAAACCACTTTCCAGCGCGAGGCTACCAGCGACCTTACCGGTGAGCGCGGCTCTCTGATGGGAGCCATCGAGGGCTTGCTTGAGGCTCAGTATGAGGTGCTTCGCGAGAATGGACACACTCCGTCAGAGGCTTTCAACGAGACGGTCGAGGAACTGACCCAGAGCTTGATGCCCCTGTTTGCCAAAAAGGGCATGGACTGGATGTATGCCAACTGCTCAACCACTGCCCAGCGTGGCGCCTTGGACTGGGCTCCCCGGTTCCGTGAGGCCATCAAGCCGGTGATGGAGTGGCTCTACTATTCGGTGAAGACTGGAAATGAGGCGCAGATTTCGATTGACAGCAACTCGAAGCCTGATTACCGCGAAGGCTTGAACAAGGAGCTTGAGGCCATGCGTAACATGGAGATGTGGCGTGCAGCGGAGACTGTTCGCAAATTGCGTCCTGAAAATAGCGAGGACTGACAAGCGCTGATAAAAAAGTTTTTATTTGATACCTTTTTGGCAATGAAAAGCAATCCTGAAGAATGTCTGTACTGTCAGAATAATGACACGTTGCATAGCTTGATGATCGAGGTGTGCCACCTCAGTGTGTCGCGCATGTTTATTTTCAAGGAACAGACCTACCGTGGCCGTTGCCTTGTGGCCTATAAAGACCATGTTGATGACTTGAATATTCTTGGCGATGCAGAGCGCAATGCCTTTATGGCCGATGTGGCCAAGGCCACGCGTGCCATGCAGCAGGTGTTCCATCCCGACAAAATCAATTATGGAGCCTATTCTGACACCTTGCAGCACCTGCATTTCCACCTTGTTCCCAAGTATGTGGGTGGCCCTGATTTCGGTGGCGTGTTTCGGATGAACCCCAAGGAAGTCTATCTCTCTGACGAAGAGTATGGGCAGATGAGGCAGCAGTTGCTGGATGCTTTGGCAAACGGCTGATGTTGCAAGGGACGGAAGATAGAAGATAACCTCATGTAATTGCTTGTTTCGGTCTAATGACCGATTCGGGTTAAAACGCTTTTGGAAGACCTATACGACCCTCGATGTAGTATAGGTCTTCTTCGTCTAAAAGCTCCGCGAGGGCCTTGTCTACGATGGGTGAAGGCATACTGACGCTCCACAGTTCGCTGATGTCGTGTTGCTTTCCGTCGGCCAGCAGTTCCATAATCTTTTGCCGTGCATCTTTTCTTTCTTGTTTTCCGATGGCTTTGCAGGCGTCGCACTGGCCGCAGTCCTTGGTGCTCCTCTCTCCAAAGTAGGCCAGTAGCAGTCTGCTGCGGCATATTCCCTCTTTCTCTGCATAGGCCAGTATGGCTTGGATACGTTTGGTGTATTGCCGCTTTCTGTCTTCGTAGACCGCTCTTGGAAAATGCAGGTGTGCCGAGTCTTCCCGCCTTTGGGTGTAGTGTATGTGCGGTGTGCGTCTGCTGGGAATGAAATGCAGGATATGCTTGTCATTAAGGCTTTTCAGGACGATGTAAACCTCGTGCCGCTTTAAGCCTGTATGCTCGCCTATCAGGTCAAGGTTGATGATGACATAGTCGACAAACAGGCCGCCGTAGATTCTGAGCATGGCCACAATCACCTTGTCTTCCTCAGGCCTGTTGCCCTCCAAGCGGTAGAGCTCGTCTCTTCCCAGGGTGAAGTGCACCCTGTCAGTGCTCTCTTCCTCCTCCATATATTCGATGTAGCCAGCTCGGGTGAGCAGCCGGAGCGCAGCCTCTGCCTGGATGGGGAAAAAATGGTAAACCTGGCAGAAGCGGACAAGGTTGAACTCGAAAGTCTTGTTATAGCCGCTGCCCACAGCCAGCTGGAAGAAGTAAGCCAGACTGTTGTACACTTTGCGGATGTAGTCTTTTTCGGGATAGTTGTCAGCTATCCGCTTGTTGAGTTTTACATTGTCACCCTTGTTGTAGAGCAGCACCGCGTAGGCTCTCTGCCCGTCACGGCCGGCCCTTCCTGCCTCCTGGAAGTAAGCCTCGATGCTGTCTGGGCAGTCTGCATGGATAACTATGCGCACATCGGGCTTGTCTATCCCCATGCCAAAGGCATTGGTGGCCACCATGATTCTGGTCTTGTCATCCCTCCAGGCCTGCTGTCTCTCGTCTTTGTCTTTGTTTTCCAAGCCGGCGTGATAGAACGTGGCCGACTGTCCGTTGTCATTCAGCAGCTCGGCAATCTCCTTGCAGTGCTGCCGGCTTCTCACATAAACGATGGCGCTCCCCCCGACCCGTGAGAGGATGTGCAGCAGCTCTCGCCGCTTGTCCTCGGTCTGTCTGACGATGTAGGTGAGGTTCTTGCGCTCAAAGCTCATGCGGAAAACCCTTGGCGCAGCGAATTGCAGTTGTTTCTGGATGTCATCAATAACCTGTGGCGTGGCAGTCGCAGTGAGGGCCAGCACCGGTTTATGCGGCAGCAGTTTCCTGATGTTGGCGATGTTGAGATAGGCCGGTCTGAAGTCATATCCCCACTGGCAAATGCAGTGCGCCTCGTCCACGGTGATAAAGCTTACGTTGATGTGTCTCAGCTTGGCAAGGAACAGTTCGGATTCAAGCCGTTCGGGCGACACATAAAGCAGTTTCACTCCTCCGAAAATGGCGTTTTCCAACCGTACAATCACCTCGTCGCGGCTCAGTCCCGAATAGATGGCTGTTGCCTTGATGCCTCTCCGTCTCAGATTGAGTACCTGGTCTTTCATCAAGGCGATGAGTGGGGTGATGACAATGCACACCCCCTCCATGGCCAAGGCCGGCACCTGGAAAGTCACGCTCTTGCCGCCGCCAGTCGGCATCAGCCCGAGCGTGTCGTGCCCGGAGCCGATGCTTTCCACAATCTCCTGCTGCACACCGCGAAAGCTGTCGTAGCCCCAGTAGCGTTTCAGGATGGACAGGTAGGTGTTGCTGTCTCGTTCCATCTCTTACGTTTTTGTGCCGTCAGTCCTCAGAAGGCTTGATGTCTTCTATCTGCAGTTGCACTTCTCCACGCTTGTAGGCGTTCTCTTCGATGGTGTAGACGATGTCAAACGAGCGTTTGCTCTTGATATAGCGTGCTGCGGCACTTTGTCCAAAGGCAATGCCGTTCATCACGTTGCTTGACTTGGAGTCGACAAGTTCCAGTTTGATGTGCTCCTGCTGTCTGCCCACCACCTTGCTCGTTCCGTAGTCGTAAACGTTACGGGTGCAGAACAGCGGCTTGGGATTGCCAGGTCCGTGTGGGGCCAGTTTCTTCAGGTCGGCATGGAGCCGTTTGTTGATGTCCTTGAAGTCTATCATTTCCTCAATGTCCAGGATGGCCTGGGTCTGCTCTGGCGTGATGTGCATTTCCACATAGTGCTGGAACCGCTCTTTGAACAGTGGCAGGTTTTCAACCTTGAGCGTGAGCCCGGCTGCATAGGTGTGTCCGCCGAAATTCTCCAGCAGGTCGCGGCAGCTCTTGATGGCATCGTAGACATCAAAGCCTGCCACGCTGCGGGCTGAGCCTGTCGCCATACCGTCAATGATGGTCAGCACCACGGTGGGGCGGAAATAGATTTCGGTCAGTCTTGATGCCACAATGCCGACAACTCCCTTTTTCCAGTCGCGGTCATAGAGCACGATAGATGCCTGGTGGTTTTGCCCCTCCAGTTTTTCGACAATGCGGTTGGCTTCCTCCGTCATTTGCTTGTCGATGTCTTTGCGCCGCTCGTTCTGCTCGTTCATCTGGCCGGCTTCGTACAGAGCCTTTTCAAAGTCGCGCTCCACCAGCAGGTCAACGGCCTCCTTGCCGTTCTGCATCCTGCCAGAGGCATTGATGCGCGGTCCTATTTTGAACACAATGTCGCTCATGGTCAGGTCGCGCCCGGTCAGCTGGCACACCTCGATAATGGCCTTGAGGCCCACTGACGGGTTCTGGTTCAGCTGTTTCAGTCCATGAAAGGCCAGTGTCCTGTTCTCGCCAATCACGGGGACAATGTCTGCGGCGATGCTCACCGCGCACAGGTCAAGCAGTGGAATAAGCCGCGAGAATGGGATGCCGTTGTTCTTGGCAAAGGCCTGCATCAGTTTGAAGCCCACGCCGCAACCCGACAGGTCGTGAAAAGGGTAGGTGGAATCTGGCCGCTTGGGGTTGAGAATGGCCACCGCGGGGGGCATGCGGTCATCGGGCACATGATGGTCGCAGATGATGAAGTCTATTCCCTTTTCCTTGGCGTAGGCAATCTCGTCAACGGCCTTGATGCCACAGTCGAGCACGATAATCAGCTTGACACCGGCCTCTGCCGCATGGTCAATGCCTTTGATGCTCACACCGTATCCCTCGTCATAGCGGTCGGGGATGTAATATTCGATGTTGGAGTAAAACTGCTGCAAGAACCTGTAAACCAGGGCCACGGCGGTGCACCCATCCACATCGTAGTCACCATAGACCATGATGCGCTCCTTGCGACCCATGGCATCGTTCAGCCTGTCTACGGCCACATCCATGTCGTTCATCAGAAAAGGGTCTATCAGTTCGTTTAGCATCGGTCTGAAAAACCTTTTGGCGGCCGACTCCGTCTTGATGCCTCTCCTGATAAGAAGGTCGGCCATGATTGTGCTCATGCCTATCTTCTCGGCCAGGTCTGCTGCGGCCTGTCTGCGCTCGGGCGACGGTTGGGTGTAGTTCCACTTATTGTGCATGGTGTGAGTCGTTTCGTTATGAAGGTGTGACTGTATAAGAATAGCCAGCGGCTTGGGCTGGCCGCAGTCACAAATAATCGTGTAAAGTTACAAAGAATAGCTAAGATTTTTCACAAATCCATCTAAGTTTTAGTTTTTTTTACCCAAATCGGTCGTGGATTTTGGGTCTGGCTCGGCGGCTGTCATGGCTTCTTCCTGTGGGATGGCGTATGTCCTGTCCACCCTGTGGTCGTTCAGAAAGATGCGGTTGAGCGTGAAAGCCAGCCTCTCGAGTGTCTGCTGACGCTGCTCTTTCTTCAACTGGCATTCCCATATCGTGATGCAGTGCCACCCCATGGTGGCGAGTTGTTGTTGCACTGCCTTGTCGCGCTTCTTGTTGCGCGCTATTTTCTGTTGCCAGAAGTCCCTGTTTGACTGGGGCAGACTGAACAGCTTGCAGTTGGCGTGACCGTGCCAGAAGCAGCCGTTGACGAAGATAACCGTGCGGTATTTTCTGAGTACGATGTCGGGCTTTCCCGGCAGTCGCGGGTGGTTGATGCGGTATCTGAACCCGCAGGCAAACAAGAATTTTCTCACCACCATTTCGGGCTTGGTGTCTTTGCTGTGTATGGCGGCCATACACCGGTGTCGCTGCTCGGGTGTGAGGAAGTCCATTGGATTCTGTGTGTGTGCTTTGTCTTCTTGGAAATCTGTCGCTTGGCGGGAAACGCCCCGGGCTGCCGGTGTCACCCATTTTTCGGCTTGTCAATGAAAACCGGCCCGCTTTCAATGGCTAAGTGGGCTACTTGCGCATCAAAAGCGGGCCGGTTAACGGATCTTAGCGGAGCACTTTCTTTCCGCCTTTGATATAGATGCCCTTGCCGGCACGCACAACGCGCTGGCCCTGCAGGTTGAAGAGCGGCTGGTCTGTGGCATCGCCAGTCACATGGCTGATGGCTGTGGCAGCCGTATAGTCGACTGTGATGGGCTGGCATGCCTGCGACTCGCCGTGGTTGTAAACCGCGCTCACGCTGTAAGCGTAGGTTCCGTAAGCCGCCGGGCGGTCGGTAGTCTCTGTGCCGCTCACAGGCGTGTCGTTCACTTTCTGTCCGTTGCGGTAGATGTTGTAGCCTGTCAGCTCGGTGTCTTGTGGCAGGTCACCCGCAGCCTTGAACGTGATGTCGTCAACCATCAGCGCGTAAGTGTCGTAACTGTTGTGGCGGATGGCGAAGTGAGTGGTTCCCTTGGGCAGGATGGCCTTGTATTCTGTCCAATCCTCGGGCACCACTCCGTTCTCAGGATAGTTCTCAACCTCGTCAATCTTTACGAATGAGTTGATGTCTGTCCCAGTCGTAGAGTAGAGCACCTCGAACGATTCGGGGGTGCCAATGGTAAAGCTCTTGGCCCAGAAGCTGATGGTCTGCTCGTCACCCGGGAGGGTGGGCGATATCAGCCAGTTGTCGTTCCGGCCTTTGGTGCTGAAAGCCATGAGCATCTGCTTTCCGCTGTGTGTGGTGCAGTCAATGAGTTTCTCTTCTGGCACACCCGCTGCTGTGGGATTGTATAGCTGGAAGGCCATCGGCTTTGTGCGGTAGGGATTCTTGGTGTCCAAGAGGAATGTATAGGTGGCCTGGCCGTCGCCATCGTAAAGTGTCCACCCTCCGAAGTCTGAGATGGTCAGTGCGGGATAGTTCGGGTCCTCAAAATCCTCAGTGCTAACGTAGGGCTGTGTCCGCCAAGCGTAGTCTGGGGCTGCCCAGCTGAGGCTGATCCCGCCCTTTGTGACTTCCCCTGTGAGGCCGGTCACGGTGGGGTAGTCGTTGAACTGCACGCTGACCGTTCCGGTGGCGGTGTTGTTGGCAGCCACCGTGTCGTTGGGCGCACTCACCACAACCGTATAGCTGATCTTGCTTGACGAGGCCGCGTTGGTGGCCCATGTGACTGTTGCCGGCACAATGGTGCCTGCCTTGATGTTGGTCAGCGAGACGGTCTGCGTGTGGCCGTTGTTGTCGGTGTAGGTCACTTCTGCCTTGGCGCAGTCCTTGGTGCCCATGTTTTCAATGTATGCCTTCAACGTAAAGCTGTCGCCGGCATTGACGGTCGCGGGAGCGCTGGCCGCTGAGATGCGCAAGTCCTGGCTGGCCAGGTCGTGCAGGCTGATGTTGTCCAATGGCACGCTCCATGTTGTGGTCTCTGTGTTGTGGATGGCCCTGAGGCGGAACTCGAAACAAATGTACTTGTAACCCTTGTAGCCTGAGAGGTCAACCCGGCCAAGTGTCCATCCAGTGGTGGGATTCTCCTTGAGGTCAATGGTCTTGACTATTTCCATGGGTCCTCCGTCTGCTGCAATAAGCACGTCAAGGGCGCTGCCCTTTCCCTGATAGTGGAAGTCGAGCACGGGTTTCTCGGCCTTCGACACATCCACTTTGACCGACTGGATGCCATAGATGGCGTTGGTAGTCTGGGGCAGGAAGTAGAAGAATCCGTTGTCTGCGTCCTGCGAATTGAGGTATTCCGGCTCTGCTCCTTCGTCGTCCATGTTGGTTTGCAGCTCGTTGTCGCCAATGATGCCTGCGAGCGAACCGTTGTCGGTCGTTTCGGGGTCAAGCAGCCAAGGCTGAGCTGTTGACTTGTTGGCAAAACTCTCGCCGAAGGGCAGGGCCGAGGGCTGTCCAACAATCACAATGTCCGAGGTGGTGGCCAGCGAGTAGTATGTTTCGTCAATACCGGCAGTCACCTGATAGGCAGCAAAGTCCTGTGCTTTGACTTTGCTTAAGTCAAGTGTAATCGATGTTTCTGTTGTGGTGGCGATGGCGGGGTCGTAAATTGAGCCGAAGGCATCAAATATATAGTATGTCACCTTGCTCACGTCAACATAGCCACCATTTTCGCCCTCCTCGGAAACAGGGTCCCATGAGAGGGTAACGTGGCGATAGTCGTCTGCCAGCTTGATTTGCAGGTTCTTCACCGGGTTGGGATTGTCCGGGCCAGCATAGAATTTGTCGGTTTTGCAAGCTGTTCCGGCTTTTCCTTTGACGTATGCCGTGGCCTCAATCACATTGTAGGCGCTCTTGTTCAGTGTCACCTCAAAGGTCTGCGTCTGTCCGGGTGCGATGCCGGTGAGCGTGTTGGTCTTCTTGTAGTTGGTCTCGACGACCACACTGTCAATGGCAGCCAGGTCGGCTCCTGTGACGGTCTTTGTCGGCGCTGTGTAGGTCACCGTGGCCTTGAGTTCGCCTTTGGGGGCTAAGGTGTAGGTCAGTGTTCCTGCATCCGCCGGGTCAACAACCTGGCTCTTGTCCGCAATGGAGAAGTTCTTGATTTTGGTCATGCCAGATTTTTCCTTTTCAGAAAGTGCATGGAACCCAAAGTAATAGTAGCCGTCGGCCTCGACGGTGAAGTCGCGGGTGATGTCAACAAATTTCGTGCCGTTGGTTGCTTTGGCCACATCGCCCAAGAGTGTGGTCATGGCATACATGGTCTTTTCTGCACCCAGGGCAATCTGAAGTTTCTCCTCTTTGCCCTTTGACAGTCCCGAGGCCATCTGGAGCGAGAGCCGGTATGTCGTGCCAGCCTTCAGGTGGATGGCTGGCGAAATCATCCAGTCGTCCATTGCCTCAACCTCATTGGTATTGGGAGTTTTGCAGACACTTCCCGATGACAGTCCGGCAATTGTCCACGTCCTCCCGTCGTTATTTGCATCGACTGCAATATAATATGTGTTGATTGTTGTGTTGGTTGCATCGTTTTTGTTTTTGCATAAGGTGTGCGTGAAAGGCACCTCGTAAAACAGCTCAGGCGCAGTCGCACTTTGTGTGGCAGGCTGGGCACTGCGGATGGTCCGGAGGTCAGATGGGCGCTGCCTCTGCACCTTGTTTATTGCCTTGGCCGCAGGGTGTACCGCTTTTTGCAGTCCTGGGAATACCTGTGAACGAGTGGGTGGTGTGCCGGCCATCGCGCCTAAGCATAGTCCGCACACAACTGATAACAGTGTTAGTCTCTTTGTCATGAATACTTTCTTTTTGTTAGGAAAAAACGAATGTAAATGTTAAATGGACTGCAAAGTTAACGTATTGTCTGAACAAGTGCAAGTTTTATTACTGTAAAACGGTATTTGACAGATATAAATGGCCAAATGGCACGTCTTACTGGCCGTTTAGATGAAAAAAGTGGCGGAACCGCAAAGGCTCCGCCACTTGGTGACAGTATGTCCTGGTCAAGGTGTGGCAGTTACTTCACAACCACCTTTTTGCCATTCTTGATAACCAGCCCCTTGGCATTGGCGTTGACGCGCTGGCCTTTCAGGTTAAACGGGGCAACCGTTGCCGCCCTGTTGGCCTTGGCTGCACTGATGCCTGTGCCCACGTTCTCGGCCTCTTGGTAGTAAATTTCCAGGTCATCGATATAGATGTCGCCTTCAAAGTCGCCAAAGCTGAACAGGAAGCGCTTGCAGTTGTCGCCGGTCACTGTGGCGCGCCCCTTGAAGTCCTGCCACTCGGTGGTCAGGCTGAAGGCGTTGAAATCGCCGCGTCCGGCATAGGTGTCGGGATTCTGGAAAGCAGCCTTCAGCTTGGTGGCGGCTGAGGCCTTGCCCTTGAAGGTGAGATAATAGGTGGTGCCCTCGGTCAGTGCCTCGGAGAAATCAATGGCAGTCTGTGCGCTCCACGAGTTGGTCACAGAGGGGTTGCTCATCTTCAAACACTTGCTGCCGTCGGGCCCCTCGTCAACAACCTCGCGGGTTGAACTGTTGCCCCAGCCGCCAAGTGCCTTGCCATCCTCAAAGTCATACTTGGCAACGGAGACGTTCTTCATCGTTACCGAAGAGGTAGACTTGCGCTCGATTACCTGTACCTTTTTAATATAGATGGTGCCAACGAAGGCTCCTGACTGGAACACAACGAACGCTGGTGAAGCCGGCACGGCCTCTACCTTGGCATCGATGGTGGTGTACTCGTCCGTAAATCTGATGACGGTCGAAGCTGTGGCTGACCAGTCGCCCACGTTACAGGTGAGTGAGCCGGAGGATGAGCCTTTCATGGTCACTCGGATGATGTAGTCGTTGTCCTTGACCACGGGGACTTGGTCGTCTACGAAATACTGCTTCTTCCAGTTGGCCAATCCCTCTTCCTCGTTGACTATCACCAGGGCGCCGTCAACCACCTGCTCTGTCTTGTCGTTCATCGAGTACCAAGGGTAAGAGTCGTAGTTGGCATAGTCACACTCATGAATTACCTCTTCGGTGAATTCCTGTCCAAATGCTGTTGCCATCGTAAAGAGTGCGGCTGCGAAAAGTAAAGTTTTCTTCATGTTAAAAAATAGGTTAGTGATAAATGATGATTCTTAGCTTGGGCAAAAGTATAAAATTGTTATTCAATTCGGTTTGGCTTTTGTATCATATTCTTTTTTATTTGTCTCCATGTGACAACAAAGGCGAAATAGCCTGTTCTCCGCTTTATTAAAACGGCAGAAAGTGTAATTTTCTTGTCTTTTTGCATTATCTTTGCAACAGAAAATTTTATCCTAAAACAATTTGTAATGAACGTAACAAAGAAAACAATTGCTTTGCTGCTGTTGTCTGGCACCCTGACAGCGCATGCCCAAAAAAGCATGAAGGCCCCGGAGGGGGGCAAGCAGATTAGTGACGAACTGATTGGTATCTTCTTTGAGGATATCAGCTCATCGGCCGACGGCGGACTTTATTCCGAACTGTTGCAGAACGGCTCGTTTGAGTACAACCTCGCGGAACGCGATGGCTGGGGGCCGGGAACGGCTTGGAGAATCATCAGGCCCGGGCACTCGCTGGGTTTGGCGCAGGCCCTACAGAAAGACCCTATTCATCCGAACAACATCAACTATATGCGGCTGAATGTCGAGCGGGTCAAGGAATTCTATGACTATAAGGGATGGAAGGGCTTTGGACTTGAAAACCATGGCTTTGATGGCATCAGTGTGAAAAAGGATGCCAAGTATGAGTTCTCGCTCTTTGCCCGTAATGTTGACGGAAAGGCCAAGCAGGTGAGGGTTGCGCTTGTCGCTCCCGGCAAGGACGAGAAAGTTTTGGCTGACACGACAATCCAGGTGACGGCAGACAGATGGACAAAGTATGGCTGCACGCTCCAGACCAATGCAGACTGCAAGAATGCGGCCCTGCGCGTGCTTGTGCTTACCCAGGGTGTGATGGATGTCGACCAGCTCTCGCTCATGCCTCAGGACACCTACAAGGGCCATGGCTTGCGCCGTGACCTGGCCGAGGCACTTGAAGCCCTGCATCCCAAGTTCCTCCGTTTCCCCGGCGGGTGCGTTGTGCATGGCGGTGGTGACGGCTTCTGGGACACCTACCGTTGGAAGACAACCGTCGGGCCCAAGGAGCAGCGCCGTCCGTTGAAGAACACCTGGGGCTACCACCAGTCGATGGGGCTTGGCTACTATGAGTATTTCCAGATGTGCGAGGACATGAACATGCAGCCGCTGCCCATCCTTCCCTGCGGCGTGAGCTGCCAGGGCGCCAACGGCGGCTGGGGCATGAAAGGACAGGCGCAGGATGCGGTTCCGATGAGCGAGATGGACGAGTGGGTGCAGGATGCGCTCGACTTGATTGAGTGGGCCAATGGAGACGCCACGACAAAGTGGGGAAAGGTGCGCGCCGAAGCAGGGCATCCCAAACCGTTTGGCTTGAAGTATCTGGGCATAGGCAACGAGGAGCGCATCAGCCCGGAGTTTATCGAACGCTTCAAATATATGTATGACAAAATCACCAAGGCACACCCGGAAATCGTGATTGTGGGAACAGCCGGACCTGGGTCGCACCCTGGGAACCCGGATTACGAGAACGGCTGGAAGTTTGCCGAGGAGATAGGGCTGCCCATCCTGGACGAGCACTACTACGAGCCACGCCACTATTTCGAGACCAGCCGCCAATATGACAGCTACCCCCGTGACCGCAAGACTAAGGTTTATCTCGGCGAATATGCGGCCAAGGACAAGAAATTGCAGGACGCCCTGGCCGAAGCACTCTATCTGATTCATGTCGAGCGTAACGCTGACGTGGTGGTCATGACAAGCTATGCCCCGCTCTTTGCCCGCAAGAACGCAACCAACTGGAACCCTGACTTGATCTATTTTGACAACGAGCGGCCATACCTTACTTGCAGCTATTATGTGCAACAGATGTTCGGGCAGTCATCGGGCAACTATTTCTATGGCGACTGTGTGACCTTTGACGGCGAGAAGACCAACTTGCAGGAGCAGTCGGTGGTGCTGAACACCAAGACGCGCCAGCTCTATGTCAAGGTGTGCAACGCATCGGGCGACAGCAGAAAGGTCACTGTTGACCTCTCGCGCTTCAAGGGCCTGAAGAAAAATGCCGTGAAAACCACACTCGCCGGCAAGCCGGAACAGGAAAACAACTACGAGGCGCAGCCCATCGCCCCTGTCAGGGAGAATGTCAAGGTGAGCAAGAAGATGACGGTTGATGTGCAGCCATACTCATTTGTGATGTACACCATCCAACTGTAATTTTACAGGTTTACATAACATGGGCCCGCACCTGGCAACTGTCAGTGCGGGCCCTTTGTTTATTTTCATATCTGCTTTTGATGACCAATCCGGCCCGTTTCACCGCGCGAAACGCACCAAATGACACGCTGAAACGGCCTGTTTCGCGCTGCAATATGGGCCGGATAGCAAGCTGGAAGCGGCCGTTTGGCAGCGCCGTCCCGCTTGGTTGTTATTTGAATGACAGCAACCACTTTTCTAAATTTTGCTGATAGTTTTCCGATTTTTTGATGCTGGAATCCAAGGTGTCTGTCAATTCCGAGACTACACACATTATATTCTTGCCACCTTCCATCTGAATCTCAAAGTAAGTTTCTTCACATTTTATGATAATGTGTCCTCGGAAGAGAAATCCGTTGACATCAAAGTTGATCGAATTTTCGTCTATGGTGGTATTGGTTATTCCCCACGATGAAACTTTTTCTTTTTCATTTAGAAGACAAATAAGTGCTTTCTTTACATTTGTTCTTATAATACTATATATGGTAATTTTGTGTTATAAAATTACTAAATAAAACAAATCAAGCAAAAATGTTTTTTAGAAAAAATTACGCTAAAATCTGCCGAATAGCTTAAAATGAGCTATTTATGAGTTCCTCGCCTCAATAGAGGTAATGATTTGGCAACAGTTCAAACTTCTGTATTATACATAAGTTTGCTTGTCAAACAACTCTTTTCGATGCCAAAAATACAACAATTAAGTGAATTAACGAAAATCATATCTATTTTTTAGATTTTATTTTCAGTTGATGTTCGCTTTACCCCAATCTAACCATTGTAAGTTCTTTATGCGCAATTATTCGCTTTCAAAATGTTAAAAATGAGCCATAAGATACATTTAAACACCAATTGTTTCTTGTTTATGAAACATAATGTCTATCTTTGCAGCAAATTGAGAATGTATGGCACAAAATATCTTCCGACTTGTCTTGACTGACGAGGCACAAAACTTTATTGAGAGTTTACCCGAAGCAGTATCTTACAAGATTTACTATAACATCAAGCGTGTTGCAGGTGGAGAACGCAACAAAGAACTTTTCAAGAAGTTGGAAAACTCGGAGATATGGGAATTCCGTACGTTATACAACAAAACTGCTTATCGTTTGTTTGCCTTTTGGGATAAAGACAAGGAAACATTGGTGATTGCTACTCACGGCATTATCAAGAAAACTCAAAAAACACCAAGCAAGGAGATAGCTAAAGCAGAAGCAATAAGAAAAGAATATTTCAAAAACAAATAATTATGGCACAGATGAATCTTACCCCATTGGACGATGTGCTTGACAAGCACTTTGGAAAAGTTGGTACTCCAAAACGTGACGCTTTTGAGAGTGATGTGGACGAAGCATTGCATGCTTACCGTTTGGGAGAAGCCATCAAGAAAGCTCGCATAGAACAGAACTTGACACAAGAACAACTTGGTGAGCGCATAGGTGTGAAAAGAGCGCAGATATCCCGGTTGGAAAGAGGTTATAGCATAACAATACCTACTATGCGAAGAGTGTTCAAAGCTCTTGGTGTGGTAACTGCAACTATCGATTTGGGCATTGCAGGAAAAGTGGCATTATGGTAAAATGTGATAAAAACGCAATGCATATGGCCTTAGATGAAAGGTATTTCAAGCTAAGGCTATATGCACTGTATGCTATCATTTGACAATAGTAGTGCGGGCATCATAAAGAATAATTTCATGCGTATATGGTTGCAACTATCCTGCGAGGGCCGCCATAGTCGCGAAACTCACAGAGGTAAATGCCCTGCCAGGTGCCAAGGTTCAGACGGCCGCCGGTGACTGGTACAGTGATGCTCACACCAACGAGGGAGCACTTGGCATGGGCGGGCATATCGTCGGCACCTTCCAGCACATGGTCGTAGTATGGCTCGTTCTCCCTTACCAGGCGGTTCAGTATCTTCTCCATGTCGCTACGCACATCGGGGTCGGCATTCTCATTGATGGAGAGTGCACAAGACGTGTGCTTCACAAACAGATTCAACAGTCCCACCTTGGGCAGCGGACTGGGCAGGTGTTCCAATATTTCGCGAGTCACAAGATGGCAGCCACGACGCTTTGCTTGTAGTGTAAATTCTGCTTGTTCTATCATTGCATCATTTTGCAACCTGTGTAAACTCAGGCTTGCTGCTTTTATCCTTATAGTCTATGACGTAGATGGTTGCTGTTGCATCACTTCCGTCCCTCCCTTTTGACGCCACGGTGTATTTGTACTCCGTTCCTTCATCTAAGGTTCGCCGTCCGACTGTAACCGGAGTGCCAAGAGGGAACTTATAGTCGCCACAGGCAGCTTCGAAGATGTTTCGCTCTCCGTCTGTCACGGGCTTTTGTTCAGTGAAGTCGGGCAGCTGTGCAACCTTTCCTTCTATGAGTCCGTTCTTTTTCAGGAAATAATCCAACTCTTTAGGCATTCGGCTGATTCTGGCTGTGCGAACGCCATAGCCGTCAAGAACCTTTGCCTTGGGCAGCACCTTGCGCAAATCGGCAACAGTGGCATCCAGCCCGCCGCTGCCAAATGTGCAGAAAGGTATGATGGTCTTGCCCTCAAACTTCTGCTGTTTCACCAGTGCCAGTACAGGGCGGGCAAATGTGCCGAACCATACAGGGTAGCCCAGGTAGATGGTGTCATACTTGCTGATGTCTGACTTCAGAGGTTTCAATACGGGGAATTCATCCGATTCCATTTCTTTTTGGCAACGCTCTATGGTTTTTTCATAAGTTCCGTTATAGGGCTTCTCAACCTCAATCTGTTCGATGTCTGCGCCAAGAATCTTCTGCAACTCTTCGGCCACAGTCTTTGTCGTGCCTGTCTGAGAGTAGTATAGTATAAGGCTCTTTGCTGTCTTTTTATCTGTGCCCTTTGACTGAGAGCAACCTGTCAATGCCATTACCGCGGCCACTAATGCTAAAAAATACTTCTTCATAATCTAAACTTTATGTTTGTTTTCATTACTTTAAGAATTGTTCTACCGTTGCCAGCAACTCTGCTTTCTGCTGTACTCCGCTTGTACGCCACAAGGCTTCGCCGTTGCGGAAAAGCATCAGGGTGGGTACAGACTGAATGTGGTATTGGCTTGCCGTCACGCCATGTTTGTCAACATCCACTTTGATGATGCGGATGCGGTTCCCCAATACGGCTTTTACCTGCTCAAGAATGGGGTGCATCATCTTGCAGGGTTGGCACCACGTGGCAAAGAAGTCGACCAGGACAAGTTGGCCGCTGTTTATCACACTGTTGAATGTTTCCATTGTTGTTTGTTATCTGTCAATTATCTATCTTGAAATTGTTGTCATGTCTTTGCCTTGTTTTTCTGCCTGTCTGTTGCTTTGAGGCGTGCGTTTGGCGAGAATAACTTGGTGCGGTTAAGGGTTGCTCCCCCATGCTTGACAATGATTTTGTGATTTATTGGTGCAAATATAAGGATTCTCTTTCTGGAATTGGCAGTTCCTGCCAAAAAATCAATGACAAAGGCAGAAAAATTGATGACTTATTGAAGACTTTGGCAACAGCATTGGGTCATTGCGCTTCTTCCTGAGAAAGTATTGCTTCCCACTGGCTGGCAATGCGTGGAATGGAAAACAGCGATGCGCGTTTGCCAGACCGCTCCGACCATTTGTTCCAGTTGGCAGTTGTGGCAACATGGAGTTGCTCTGCCAGTGCCTTTACATTGCCATTTGGAAAATAGAGGGCTGTTTCGCCAAGGATCTCCTTGCTGGTAGGGAGGTCTGATGAGATGACGGGAAGACCATGAGCCATGGCCTCGGTGAGAACCAAGCCGAATCCCTCCCAGCGAGAGCTGAGCACATAGAAACTGGCTTGTTCGTAATAGGTGTGTATGTTCTTGGTAAAAGGGTGTAGGAAGACACGGTCTTCCAGATGGTATTTATGGATGAGTGTTTCGTACAGCGTTTGCTCTGGGCCTTCGCCCACGATGTCCAATGTCCATCTTTCTGTTGGGCAATCTTGGCTGGTGTCATGCTTGTGTTGCTTCAAAAACAAGTGAAAGGCCTCAATCAGGAGGTCAAAGCCCTTGTGGCTGTGCGAAAAGCGACCAATGGCCAAGAAGCGTTTGTTCTTGCCTGTTGCTTGCTGTCGCGGAACGACAGTGAGCGGATTATAGATGACAGTTGGGCGGAAGCCATGCCGCTGCTCATAGATTGCAGCGTCATGGTGACACAGAACGACCGTATGGCTGAGCTTTCGGTACTGGCAAATGCAGTGGGCCTCTAACTCGTGGCCGATATATGGAGAGCCCTTGCCATAGAGTGCGTCAAATGAATTGTGAATCCATCCAATGGTTTTGCTGCCTTTTAGGCAATGGGACATCGTGGCCAGACGGATGGCCAAAGGAGCGTGGACACCAACCACAGCATCGTATTTCCCTTGGCTGAGCAAGGCTTCCAGTGGCTTGCGGCGCTGGGACGGAAATGAGCTGAGGGCATAGAGGGCTGAGGTTAGTCTGGTTTTAGGCAGCACCTTGCGATAGAGAAAACTGTAAGTCCTGCATAGCAGAGCTTTAGAGACACTGACAGGTGCATAGGAGGTGAACACATAGCTGATGTCTGCCTCGCTAAGGCCGTACATACCTGTGTCTTCACGGTCAGGATGGTCAAAGGTGACAATGGTCACTCGGTGCCTTTTGGCCAGTTCCTTGGCGATGACAGCGGTTACCCGCTGCACACCGCCAAAGGAGAAGATGGAGTCTGTAAGGAAGCAGATGTGCATGAACTAGTCCATGTGAAAAAGTTCCTCAAGCGGAATGCTGACAGGAGAGTTGTCTGGATTCACCTCCATGATGTCGGCCATCATGTCCCACCATTTTTGGGTGATGGGGTCTACATTGGCTGTGTCCTGACTGTTGGTGTCCCTGCTGCATTTTTGAACGGCAAAGAGAATGTTGGTCTCCTTGTCCCAGAAAATGCTGTAATCACTGACCCCCTGCTCTTTTATCATCTGCTTGAGCTCTGGCCAGATGGCGGCGTGGCGGCGTTCGTATTCACGTTCGCAGCCCTTTTTCAACATCATTTTAAATGCAAATCTTTTCATAGCTTGTCGTTATTTTTAAGTAGTGATACATAATATCCTAACCGGTAAAGGTTGTAGACTGGCAGCAGGGGATGTCTGCCGGTGAGGACACTGCGCTCCAGACGGCCGAACAGGGAGTGCCACCACCTAATCAGTGTGAGTGGAAACGACCTTGCCGTTATGCCGACCATCGTGAGCAGTCTGTTGTATCCCCTCAGTTCGTTGCGGAACTCATAGAGGGTTCGAAGTCCCTCCTCAGTCTTTTCCACGAACCTTCTGTTGTTTTCGAAGTTCTCGATGCAGAGAGGGTTGTCAATGTGATAAATCGGAATATGGTTCAGACGCATGGCTTTTCCAAACATGACATCCTCGTAACCGTAGTTCCTGAAACGCTCATCAAAGGGGTGGGCAGTCATTACCGACTGTCTGACCATGAAATTGGTTGTGCGGAAATCGTGGTAGGGGTTGCGCTGCCGGTATGCTGTCTGGTGGGCCTTCTCGCAGCTCTTTTCATAGATGCGGCGCAAGTTGCCACTGAACTTTCGGGGGGAGCCTCCGATGAGGACCCCGCCATAGACCACTGTGTCAAACGGGCACTCCATATAGCGTCTGAGAAACAAACCGTCGGGAACTGTCACATCGCAGTCAATGTACAACAGGTGTTGATAATGACTTTGTCTGGCCAGGAAATTACGGATGGCCGACCTTCCCACATTCTTGGTCCTTACAAGGTATTTCACGTGAGACAATTGCTCAATCTCGCGGTTCTGCTCAATGGTGGCAGCGCTTGAGGACCCGTCATCGGCTACAATAATCTCATAGTCAATGCCAAGGTCTTCCGCCTGACTGTGTAACACATTGACCAGTTCTGTGCAAATATCGTTGTAGACAGGTATGAGGATGGACAGTTCTCTTTTGGTAAGTTCTTTCATAGGAGGGTTAGATATACCGTGTACAAAAATAATAAAAAAAAACGTTCATAAGGAGATTTCGTCTTTTATATTTGTTTTGCTTGTCAAAAAACTGTACTTTTGCGGCCTGTTAAATCAAAATATTGTAAAGATGAAAAAGTTGAGTTTTAAACTGGTGGCACTGAGCCTCATGCTGATGCCGTCCCTTGGTGTCAACGCCCAGAATGTGCTGGGTGACATTCTCGGTGGCATCGCAAATGCCTCGGGAGTGACGGCAACAACGAATGGAAGCGATTTGATTTCCAACCTTACATCAGTATTTTCTTCGAGCAAGCAGGCTTCTACCAATGGTCTTGTCGGAACATGGGAGTATGCAGAACCGGCAATTGTGTTTGAGTCGGACAATTTTTTGACCAATGCTGGTGCCAAGTTGGTGTCGGTTAAATTGGAAAAAAATATCCAGAACCATCTGACCAAGTATGGCATCAAGCAGGGAGCCTTGAAATTCACATTCAAGGAGGATGGAACTTTTGTTGAACTCTTGGGCAAGAAGACAATACAAGGTACATGGAAGGTTGAAGACTCCAAGCTGCTGCTGACCTATGGAGGTATAAAGACAGTGACTGTCACAACCCAGCTGGACGGGAAAAACCTTATGTTTGTGACGGATGCCACCAAAATATTGGAGATGTTCAAGTCGTTTGGCAGTAGGTCAACAAACACAAACCTGAAGGCGATCACTGCATTGATGAAAAGTGTCAAAGGGATGAAAGCAGGGCTTACATTAGAAAAAAAATAGGTTAAAGAGTAACCGGTGAAGTGTTTTTTGGCGCAAGAACGTCTAAATAATCTAAATAATTAGTATCTTTGCAGCCGCTATTACGAGATAGTAGCTTTAAATTCAAACCTAATTAAACAAATAAACAATGGCAACAAGAATCAGATTGCAGCGCGGCGGTCGCAAGAACTATGCTTTTTATAGCATTGTAATCGCTGACGCAAGAGCACCACGTGATGGTAAATTTACTGAAAAGATTGGTACTTACAATCCTAACACCAATCCTGCCACAGTAGATTTGAATTTTGACCGTGCCCTTTATTGGGTAGAGACTGGTGCGCAGCCCACAGACACAGTTCGCAACATTTTGAGTGACGAGGGTGTTTACTTGATGAAGCACCTCCGTGGCGGTGTGAAGAAAGGCGCTTTTGATGAGGCTGTAGCCCAGGAAAAGTTTGATGCTTGGAAGGCAGACAAGGTGAAAGGCTTGGATGTTGTTCGCGAGCAGATGGCGAGGGCTAAAAAGGATGCCGTAGCCAAAGAACTGGCTGCTGAGAAGAAAATCAACGAGGAGATTGCCAAAAAGGTGGCAGACAAGAAAGCCGCTATTGCTGCTGCAAAGGCAGAGGAAGAGGCTGCGAAAGCAGCTGAGGCTGCCGCTGCCGAGGCACCTGCTGAGAATGCCGAGACAGAGGCACCTGCAGAGGCATAAATCTGTTGTTTTTATTTCCTAAAGACTTCACGCAGAAAAGAAGAGGCTGGGCTTCCAGTCTCTTCTTTGTGTGTTTGGGGATTAAGTCTCGGTTTCGTCCCAGATTGCTGCTTGTTTCTGACTGTTTGCAATGGAAGTGCTGAAGCCATGGTGTGGGCTATGGCAAAATGCTGACGGCATCTGCCAGAAGAAACAGTGACAAGGGCCGGAAAGAGTGGAAACAAGCCCATGGTATTGCCTGTTTTGGGCTGATGACAGATGGGGGTGTCTGGTCTGCTCACTTTTTCCGGTCAAACACCATCCAGTATGCCACTGGCAGCACAGTGGCTATAAGAACCATCGAAATGAGCGTGCCGAAGAATATTACCGCTCCCATCGGTGACCACAAGGTGTTGTTCTCCATCATCATAGGCAGCACACCGACGCTGGCTGCTGCAGAGGTGAGAAAAATGGGGCGCATGCGGCGTTCGCCGGCGTGCTGGGCGGCCTGGCGTACGGTCATATTTTCATCGCGCCGCAACTCCTCGGCATAGTCAAGCATAATGATACCGTTGCGCACAAGAATACCCATCAGGCTCACCAGCCCAAGGATGCAGGTGATGCTCACATCGTAGCCCGTCACAACCAGTCCCACTGCTGCGCCGAACACACATAGAGCCATCGCTGAAAGATTGACCAGGGCCAGACTGATGCGTTTGAAGTGGAACAGCAGGATGAAGAAGATGATGAAGACAGCCACCGCCACGCCCGATACCACCATAGGTAGGGTTTCGCAGTCCTTTTCATACATGCCGCCTGTGGTTACAGACAGCGAGGCTGGCAACTTAAGCCCAGCCAACTCATGCTGTACTCGTTCGGTAACACGATCAACGTTGTAGCCCCGCATCGGTTCGGCCACCACTGATATGGTGCGAACGCCATTGCGTCGAACGATGCACCCGTCAGTCCAGTCGGGACGCACGTCGGCAACCTGACGAAGTGGCACGGACTGTGCGCCGCCCAAAACAGGGATGTACTCGCTGGCCAGCGACTGGGTTGCGTCGCTGTCAGAGCGTTCTGACTTCAGCACGACACTTACGGGGTAGTCGCCCTCCCACATAGTAGCCACGGGGAGACCGTCGCCATAGTGTACGGCCAGATCAGCTGACAGCAATGTCTTGTTAAGGCCAAGCCGGTTGGCTTCGGTCGCATCGGGTGTGACGCTAATGCCCGGTGTGGGCTCCTCATAGTTGGTACGCACCAAGGTGAGACCCTCTGTGTGGCGCATGATATCGGCCACCTGGCTGGCGGCCTCCTTCAGTTCCTTGATACTGTCGCCGCTGATGCGTATCTCAATGGGGTAGGCTGCATTGTTATAGTCCATTTGTTTCCAGCGCACATAAGCGTTTGGAAAGTATACTGAGTATTTGTCAGCGTAGTCATCGAGCACATCGGCTGTGGCCTCGTTGTTGTGGGTGTTGACGATAAACTGGGCAAAATTGGTGCCGCCTACCTGTGGTGCATAGGTCACGTTGAACCGCGGTGACCCCTGTCCGATAAACGTGGTAACAGCCGTCACCCTCGGGTCGCGTTTCAGAATGTGTGCCATACTATCAGCCACAGCAGCTGTCTGTCGGGCTGGCGTGCCGTTGGGTAAGTAGAATTCCACTGCAAACTGGTTGCGTTCGGCCAGCGGCATCATGCGTTGGGGCAGGTTGGCCAGCGTCATGCCACCGATGGCAACGAGTGCCGCGGCCCCGCCTAAAGTCCATTTAGGATGAGCGAAGCAGTGAGCCAGTAGCCATGCGTAACCCATTTGTAGATAGTCGAGTGGTGTTCTTTTCTTTTTCGTTTGCACCTCTTTCCCATTGCTGTTCTTCTCGTCATTGGCCGCAGGGAGTATCAGCTTGTATTGCAAATAAGGTGTGAGCAGAAGCGACACGCTGAGCGATATGCTCAGGATGATGAACATGGCCCAGGGAAACGATTTCACAAAGTCACCCATGTCGCCGTGCATGGTGAAGAGGAAAGGGAAGAAGGTGAGGCTGATGGACAGCGTTGCTGACAGTACCGACATGAAGAACTCTCGTGGAGCGGCTATCGCGGCGTCCCACCTGCTCATGCCATGACTGAGCTTCTCCATGTAGTTGTCAATGATGACTACAGAGTCATCTACCACCATGCCCAGAGTGACGATGAGTGCCGCTAGGGTGACGGTGTTCAGTTCCATCCCAAAGATATAAAACAGGCCAACGGAGCAGAAAATGGTAATGGGTATTGACAAGGCTGAGACCTCGGCCACACGCCGTGGCATAAGTAGGATGACTACAATAATGACAGCGATTACCGAGATGAGCAGCTCACGGAGGAAGTTGACCACCGACTCGCCCACCACCTTGCTTTGGTCGGTGATGACGTTGATGTGCACATCATCGGGCAGGGTCTGACTGTAGCTGTCAATGATGCTGTGTACCTCACGCCCCATCTTTACGATATCGTTTCCCTTGCGCATCTCTACCGACAACAGCACACACTTGCGTCCATCGCTGCTGATATACTTGTCCTGTTTAGGATATTCTCTGACCACCCTGGCAACGTCTTTCAGTCGCAGCGTGTGACCTTGTGCATCGTGGAAGACTATCTGCTGAGCCACGTCACGCTCGGAACAGTAGGAGTCCTTGATATGTATGGGTGAGAGTGTCTGCCCATTGTCCACGGTGCCACTGGGGATAGTGAGTCCCTGAAGCCCCAAATCGTTGATTAGAGTGTATGGGCCGAGGCCGTATTGGGACAGCTTGTCCTGATCGAGATATACTGTCACCTGCTCATTCTGCATGCCGTAGGTGCGCAGATTGGAAATGGCATCGATGCGCCGTAGTTTCTCCTTGAGGTCGTCCAGATACTGCCGCAGTTCACGGTAGGTCTTCTGACTGCTGTCTATCGTGATTAGCAGAGCCGACGTGTCGGCGATGTCGTCTATGGCTTGCAAGGCCAACACACCGGCCGGCAGGTTGCTCTTGAAGTTGGCCAGACCGTGCTTGAACTTTGACCAGAATGCATCCTTGTCTTCCACGTTATCGTTCAGCTCCACGTAAACGATGGACATTCCATCCTTGCTCCTTGAGTAGGTCTTTTTCTTGTTCACCTCCTTGTAGGTGAAGATAAAGTCTTCCAACTGTCTGGTCACCCGCTCTTCCACCTGTGCCGATGTGGCGCCAGGGTAGACGGCCACTACGGCTCCTTGCCGTATTGTGAATTCGGGCATCTCCTCTTTGGGCATCAGCACCAGTCCTGCTATTCCCGTAAGCACCAGCATGGCCACCAGCAAGATGACAATGTTGTGGCCGGCCATGGCTGACTCGATGAAACTCTTCTTTTTCATTTTGCCCTTACTTTCATTCCGTCACTCACTTTCTGCATTCCTTCCGTGATGACTGATTCGCCGGGACTGATTCCCTGCGTCACCATAATTCCGTCGCCCATGAAGTCGCCCACGGTAACATAGCGTTGCTGTGCCATTCCGTTCTCTGCCACCCATACAAAACGCCGGCCGTCAGTGTCCAATTCCACACATTGCGCAGGCAGGAGTATAGGCTTTGTCATGCCAGTGCCACTGTGCCTTTTCAAGGCCACATCGCACACCATGCCTGGCATGAGTTTTCCTTCGGAGTTTGGCGTGGTGATTTTAACGCTGTAAGTGTGTGACAGTGCGTTGGCCACGATGCTCTTTTCGCTGACGTGTCCAGTGGCAGTCAAGTTGCCCGCAGCCTTGACGGTCAGTTGGGCTACCTGTCCTTTTTGAATGGCGTATATCTCATTTTCGGGTACATCAATCTTAATTTCTACAGCTTTAACGTCTACCAGCCTGTATATCTGTTGTCCGGCGATGACATTCATGCCAGGGTCGGCATAGCGTGCGGCGATGACACCATCAAATGGTGCTCGCAGTGTCGTGTGCCCCAGCTGTTCGCGGGCCATGCGCTCAGCTGCTTCAGCCTGTTGGAGCTTGCTCTCCACGTCTACCCACTGCATTTCCGATATGACCCCCTGGTCATGCAGAGGCTTCATGCGCCGGTAGGCATCCTGTGCTTGGCGGAGTGAGGTTAGCGTGGCTTGGTGGGCATCGCGCAGCGTGTTGGGCTGGACGGTGCCTATTAGTTGCCCTTTGGCTACACGGTCGCCTTCCTGCACCTTGAGTGCGGTCACATTGCCTGGCACCTCAAAGCTCAGCAGTGTTCCGCTCTTCTCTTCCACTGTCCCCACATAGGTTTGTCCGTGGGCTGTTGTAGGTGACCCGGCAATCATCACGCTTACATTCACAGGGGCTTTTGGCTGGCGTTTTTCCTTATTTGTGCAACCGGCTGTCACGATAGCTGCCATGACTGTGCACATTATCATCGCTTTACTTTTCATCCTTTCTGTGTATCTTTTATCTATGTTTCAAACACGGTTGCAAAGTTATTTGTTTTTGGCTGAATCTACATTGCTTTGCTGAATATTTTATGGAACAAATGCAGTTGTGAAAATATGCGGTGAGTTTGTAATGAACAATTCTTGCGGGCCGTTAAGTGCTACAGCTTGGTTAACTGTTGGTAAAATGTGGCGTATTGTCTGGCCACTTTGAGATAGTCATGATGTTTCCGGACATATCTTACACTGTCCCTTTTTAGCTTGGCGATACATTCTGGGTGGAGAACCAATGACTCTAATTGCGCGTAGACGCTTTCGTAAGAAGGTGTTACATTGACAATAGGATGAAGTTCATCCTCATGGATAATGGCGTAATTCTCTGGTTCTCCACCGCCAATGCAGATAATGCCTTTCGACATGGCCAGCAATGGGTTCATGGATGGTGTGTAACTGTAGAGCTGGTCTAATATGGCATCGCTGCCATCCATCATTTTCTGATAGGTGCAAAAGGGGACAGACATGGCTTTGTGAAGTGTGACACGGCCGGGGTAGTTTTTGACTATTGCTTCTGCGGCGCGAAGCATAATGTCTGTCCCCTTATAGGCATCTCTGGATTTGTTGATGCCGATGAACAGTTTGAGCGGCTTGCTGAATTGGCAGTCAGCTTCTGTCAGCGGCATTTGTATCGGAAAAGGGATGAACGTTGTTTTTCCGGGGAACACAGGATGGTAACACACCCAGTATTCATACAGCCCCGCAACAATGCCATCACAGTCGTTTGCAATATATTTGTTTAGTTGCTCCTTTGGAGTGTTCAGCCAGTCTTTTCGCTCTTTGATGGCATCGGGGTTCTGGCGGACAGAGTCTCCGATATTAAAATCGCTGTAACGCAAAGGTTTATTATAAGTGTTGGTATGCACCCAATACCAGTCCATTCCGAATGCTCCAAGAACAAGGTGCCTGTTGTGTCTTCTTAAATATTTGTAGATGTAGAAAAGTTTCTCGGATTTGATTTCCAGAAACATTGGATTGATGAGTTGCACAATGTCGTAGCCCCTGAAGTCTGTCAAGGCCTTGGCCAAGCGAAATGCGAATGACACGCCCCCCATGATGCCAGCCCGGCGGGCAAGGTCTATGTCGCGTGAATAGCCTTTCCAAAAGTCTCCATTGGATGCCACTGTCACAGTGTGCCCTAACTCACGCAGACCCAAGGCAAGTGTGGCATGTACGTTGCTGTATTCGCCCAACAGAAGAATTTTCATCGCTCTTTTTTAAGTAGGGGAAGGAACAGAGCCATCATGTTTAATCCTATACGGTGTGTGGACAATCGTCTGAACCAATTGTATTTCTGTGAATAGTTGCGGTCTGGGAGTGGAAAGAGCCCTTGCTGCCTTAGTTGCTCCAACTCGTCGTTTAAGAAACGTTTGTTGGAGGTCTCGGTCATGATTTTATAGATATAGTCCATCGTGAGCTGGGCCACACGCCGTTGCATGGCGAGGCGGTCGTCAACAGGTAGGGTGTCGCTGAGGTCGCGCAAGCGCAGGATGATGGCCTTGGTGTCATGTAGGCGCTTGAGGCGTTTTTTGGTGCTCGTGGCAGATGTGATGGAGCCTTTGCGCTGGCGATACCAATAGGCTTTTTGTGTTGTGGCGTAGACGCTCTCAGCCCTGAGCAAAAGCTGTGGAGTAAATTCCTCGTCCTCATGATAGATGCCAGAGTGGAATCTGAGGTTGCCCAAGATGCTGCGCCGGAAAATGTAGCAGCAGGCTGAAGCATGGATATTTTTAGAACGCAACAGTTGGGTGCCGGTGACAGGGGAGGTTGGCATTTCGAAGTTGAGTGTGGCTGACTGCCTGTTGCTGGTGAAGTCAAACATAACCATGTCCGTCTGTTTGTATCTGGTGATATCCAGGCAACATTCGTAAACGGACGGAATCAGTTTGTCATCAGCGTCAACAAACTGCAACCATTGTCCGGTTGCCTGTTGGATGCCGGTGTTACGAGCATCACTCAAGCCCCTGTTTGGCTGCCGGATGTAGATGATTTGGTCAGCTATGTCCTGTAAGGCGGGTAAAGGTGTGGTTGCAGAGCCATCGTCAACCAAAATGATTTCTCGCTCAGAGGGGCTGAGCGAGAGTGTGCATATGCTGTCTATACACTCACTCACCATTTCGATGGGTTCTTCGTGGTAGGTGATAATGAAGCTAATCAGAGGGCTGTCACTTGCTGGCGGTGCTAATGGGTTATCTTGCATGGTCTTTCCGTGCTTCTGTTTGATGACATCCTGTCTCATTGTAGAACCGGCTGCTTCCGTCGAAGCAATGAGTGCATACCTTGCATTTAGGAAGTCCGATAGATTGAATGAGTGTCTCTATCTTGTTAAATTTGAGACTTGTAAGTCCGAGGCGCTTGGCAATTTCTTTAACCATGCGCTGATATTCTGGCGAATTAGTTGTGGCGTATTGTTCTAACTTGGCGTTCTCATCCCCCTCAAAGTCCTTGATGATGGTACGGGTAATCAGCTCCATGTCGCTCTTTGACGAGGTGAAGCCAATGAAAGGGCAGCCATAGACCAGTGGAGGGCATGATATGCGTGCATGCACTTCCTTTGCACCATAGTCAAAAAACATACGCACATTGTCGCGCAACTGAGTGCCGCGGACAATGGAGTCATCGCAGAACACCACACGCTTGCCATTGAGGATGGCACGGTTGGGAATGAGTTTCATCTTGGCTACCAAACTTCTTCGGCTTTGGTTTCCGGGTGTAAAGCTTCTGGGCCAGGTGGGGGTGTACTTCAAGACGGCACGCTTGTACGGAATTTTGTGACCTTCTGCATAGCCTAAGGCAACGCCGACACCGGAGTCTGGAATGCCGCAAACGCAGTCAGCCTCTATGTCGTCTTCCTCTCCCATCAGCTTGCCGTTGCGCTCGCGCATCTCCTCGACGTTGACTCCCTCGTAGTCGCTTGTGGGAAAACCGTAGTAAACCCACAGGAAAGAACATATCTGCATACAGGAAGACGGTTTCCGGAGTACTTCTATACCATTGGCACGGAGACGGACTATCTCGCCTGGGCCGATGTCCCTCACAGTCTCATAGTCGAGATTCGGAAAACTGGAGGTCTCGCTTGTAGCAGCGTAAGCTCCGTCCTTTTTGCCTATAACGATTGGGGTGCGGCCTAAAAAGTCACGTGCGGCAATGATACCGTCTTCTGTGAGAACAAGCATAGAGCATGAACCCTTGATGCGTTTGTACACAAGGTTGATGCCTTCAACAAATGTTGTGCCCATATTGATGAGAAGAGCCACTAATTCTGTCTGGTTGATCGTGTTAGCCGATAGCTCGCTGAGGTGCATTTTGTTGGACAGTAACTCTTGTGCAATCTCCTTCTGGTTGTTAATTTTGGCCACTGTGACCACTGCATATCGCCCCAAGTGGGAATTGACAATGATTGGCTGCGGGTCGGTGTCACTGATAACGCCAAGCCCCTGGTTGCCATGAAAGGAACCCAATTCGTCCTCAAATTTTGAACGGAAGTAATCCCTTTCCAAACTATGGATAGACCGGCTGAAGCCGTGTTTCTTGTCAAAGGTGACGAGGCCTGCCCGTTTTGTACCTAAATGAGAATTATAATCGGTTCCGTAAAATAGGTCATCAATACACGATTTAACGGAAATGGTTCCAAAGAATCCTCCCATAAACTATCTTTGTAATGAAAATTGGTGGGTTGAAATAATAAGAATTAAGAATAGGAAAGTTTTCATTTTGTCTAGGTAAGGTGTAGGCACCATGTTCTTTCTCAATTCTTAATTCTTAGAAAGATCCTTAAACCCAAATCGGTCATCATGTTTCGTCCCAGGTCGCTGCTTGTTTCAGACAGCTTGCAACGGAAATGGTGAAGCCATAGCGGGCTATGGCGAGACACTGACGGCAGCAAGGCACCGAAAGAAACTGTGACAAGTGGCGGAAAGACGGGGAATAATCTCATGCAATTGCTTGTTTCTGTCTAATGACCGTTTGGGGTTGAATCAATATGCGAATAAAGGGTAATTTTTCATGAGGCTGTTCACCTTTGTGCGAACCTTGGTGATGACTTCCTCGTTTTCTGGAGCGTTAAGTACTTCCTCGATGAGTGCTGCAATGACAGCCATAAGGTCTTCCTTGGCGCCGCGTGTGGTAATGGCTGGTGTCCCCAAGCGGATTCCACTGGTTTGGAAAGCGCTGCGAGTGTCGAACGGCACCATGTTCTTGTTAACTGTAATGTCAGCGGCAACCAGGGCATTTTCTGCGACTTTGCCTGTCAGTTCTGGGTATTTTGAACGAAGGTCAACCAACATGGAGTGGTTGTCAGTACCACCACTGACGATGGTAAAGCCCCGTTTCATCAATTCGTCAGCCAGAGTCTTAGCATTTTTCTGAACCTGTTTGGCCCACTCCTTGAACTCAGGTTGAAGAGCCTCACCAAAAGCAACGGCTTTAGCTGCAATCACATTTTCCAACGGACCGCCTTGCTGGCCAGGAAAGACAGCAGAGTTAATCAGCTGGCTCATCATCTTGGTTTGCCCCTTCGGTGTCTTAAGCCCCCAAGGGTTTTCAAAATCCTTACCCATCAGAATGATACCTCCACGTGGACCACGTAGCGTCTTGTGGGTGGTTGAGGTAACGATGTGTGCATATTTCACTGGGTTTTCCAACAGCCCCGCTGCAATGAGACCGGCAGGGTGGGCCATATCAATCATCAGAATGGCATTTACCCTGTCTGCTATCTCCCGCATTCTCTTGTAGTCCCACTCGCGGCTATAGGCAGACCCTCCGCCGATAATCAGCTTTGGCTTGTTCTCTAAAGCCAACTGCTCCATCTCATCATAATCAACACGACCGGTCTCCTTGTTGAGGTTATATCCTACAGGTCTGTAAAGAATGCCACTTGTGTTGACCTGTGAGCCGTGAGAGAGGTGGCCGCCGTGAGCCAAATTGAGACCCATAAAGGTGTCACCAGGCTGCAACACTGCCAAAAGTACAGCTGCATTGGCTTGCGCTCCAGAGTGGGGCTGAACGTTTGCGTATTCTGCACCAAACAGCTTGCAAACACGGTCAATGGCAATTTGCTCCACTTGGTCAACCACCTGACAGCCGCCGTAATAGCGCTTGCCAGGGTAGCCCTCGGCATACTTGTTGGTAAGGTAGGAGCCCATTGCCTCCATCACTTCGTCACTTACAAAATTTTCGGAAGCAATCAACTCTATGCCCTTTAACTGGCGCTGATGTTCTTTTTCAATCAAGTTGAAAATCTCTTGGTCTCTTTTCATATTTTGTTTGTCAATAATGTATTCTGGTTTAGACTTTTGTGCTTGCAAAGGTAGTCATTATATTTTAAAAAAATGTGTTGGCTGTCACGGAAATTCTTCCTATCTTTGCAGAAAAGAATAACAAAATGCTAAGATTTATATCCTTTGGGAGCGGTAGCAGTGGCAATTGCTACTATCTGTTTACACCCACGGATGGACTGCTGATAGATTCTGGTGTTGGAATACGGACACTGAAGAAATATTTTAGGGATTTCGGGCTGAGCTGGTCAAACGTTCATTATATATTTGTGACGCATGACCACGCAGACCATGTGAAATCGGTAGGAAGTCTTAGCCATGACCGCAATATACCTGTGTATTCAACCTTGGCAGTGCATCAGGGAATTAGCCGTAACTATTGCGTTAACCGCAAGATTCCTCGTGAATTGCAGCGAATCATAGAAAAAGGTAAAAGCTACACTGTTGGCGACTTCACTGTCACCTCGTTTGGAGTTCCGCATGACAGCGCAGACAATGTTGGGTATTGCATAGAGGCTGAAGGTGTAACCTTTTGTATCATGACAGACATTGGAGAAGTGACAGAGGAGATGAAACCTTACATCAATAGTGCAGAATACTTGGTGATAGAGGCCAATCATGACGAGGAGATGCTCAGAACGGGAAGCTACCCCGAGCATTTGAAAAAACGTATAATGAGTGCCACCGGGCATCTCAGTAACCACGCTTGTGGTATGGCACTGGCTGAAAATATGGGTAACCGGCTTAAACATGTGTGGCTTTGCCATTTGAGTGAAGAGAACAATCATCCTGAGTTAGCCCGTATATCGGTGGAGAGCGTGCTCCGTAGCCATGGCATTGTCGTGGGGCGTGATGTAGATGAAGTCGAGGTGCTCAAGCGCAAAGTGCCATCGGGCATATATGAGTTGGGCGTGGAATAATGGGATAAAGCGTTGTACACAATGGATGAAAAAAAGATTTTAGAGAAACTTCATATTGCCTCTCTTACCGCAATGCAGCAGGAGATGGACGGAGCTGTTAGAAGGACAGATGGTGATGTTGTGTTGCTGTCGCCAACAGGCTCTGGAAAAACATTGGCTTTCATGCTCCCTCTGGTTCAGTTGCTTGACCAGGGCCGCTCTCAAGTACAGGCACTTGTAGTAGTGCCCGGCCGGGAGTTGGCTATGCAGTTGGAGGCGGTATTTAAATCTATGGGCACCCATTTCAGGGCATTGGCATGTTATGGAGGGCGTCTAACAATGGATGAACATCGTGAAATGCGCGCCGTGGAACCTCACGTGATTTTTGGCACTCCGGGGCGGCTGAATGATCATTTGGCAAAAGGCAACATAGCGCCTTACGCAGTCCGCTTTCTCGTGATAGACGAGTTTGACAAGTGCTTGGAAATGGGGTTTCAGGCGGAGATGTCCAAACTGATAAAGGGTTTGCCTGGCCTTCAGCGGCGTTTCTTGATCTCTGCGACCGATGCAGAGCAGATTCCTGAGTATGTCTGTCTCGGCCATTCCGTTAGGGTTAATTTTCTTGCTGAAAGCAAGCTGGTGGCCAATCGGGTTGGCTTGTACGAAGTGGCTAGTGAGGTTAAGGACAAATTGAATACACTTTCATGCTTGCTACGCTGTTTGGGACAAGGTAGTAGCATTATCTTCCTAAACTATCGCGACAGCGTGGAGCGGACAACTGATTTTTTGCGTAGTCAGGGGTTTTCTGTAAGCGCTTTCCATGGAGGGATGGATCAAAAGCAGCGAGAGGCCGCCCTTTACAGGTTTTGTAACGGGTCAGCTAATGTGTTTGTGGCTACTGATCTGGCATCGCGAGGACTGGACATACCTAACGTTAATAATATTATTCATTATCATCTGCCACTAAGCGAAGAGGCTTACATTCACCGGGTGGGGCGGACGGCGCGATGGAAGGCAAGTGGCCAGACCTTCTTCGTACTAGGCCCAGAAGAGAGGGTACCTGGCTATGTGAACCAGAAGCCTGTGGCGTTCGTTTTTCCTGAAACGTTGCCTCCCCTGGCTAAACCGAAGATGTCAACAATTTATATTGGTAAGGGCAGGAAGAACAAGCTCAGCAAGGGTGACATTGCGGGCTTCTTGTGCAAAAAGGGGGAAATACCCCTGTCTTCTATCGGTCGTATTGATGTGAAAGAACGTTATACTTATGTTGCAATCTCATATGACAGTGTTGGCCGCGTGCTTGAGAAAGTTAGGGGAGAAAAGATAAAAGGTATCAAAACAGTTGTAGAAAATGTCAATTAGACACTATGCCCTAAGGTGCTTGTACATTTGTGATGAAATATTTGGCTGTATCGAATAAAAAGTGTAATTTCGCACACACATATTTACCAGAGTGAATAATAACACTATTCAATAATCATAAAATAGACAATCAAATGAAGAAGTACAACTTTAATGCAGGTCCGTCAATGCTTCCACGTGAAGTGATTGAAAACACAGCCAGACAGTGCTTGGATTTCAATGGCTCAGGTCTCTCTCTGATGGAGATTAGCCATCGTTCGAAGGACTTTCAGCCGGTTGTAGACGAGGCAGTCGCGCTGATCAAAGAGTTGCTCCAGATACCTCAGGGGTATTCCGTAATCTTCCTTGGTGGTGGTGCATCGCTTGAATTCTGCATGGTTCCCTATAATTTTCTCATCAAGAAGGCCGCTTACCTAAACACTGGAACATGGGCGAAAAAGGCCATGAAGGAGGCGAAGGTATTTGGAGAGGTTGTTGAGGTCGCTTCTTCTGCAGATGCCAATTATACATTTATCCCCAAAAACTGGAACTGTCCTGCGGATGTGGATTATTTGCACATAACGACAAATAATACTATTTATGGTACCGAGACTCGTACTGATTTGGATGTTCCTGTGCGGATGGTTGCGGATATGTCTTCCGATATATTTAGCCGTCCGGTTGATGTGAAGAAATATGATTGTATTTATGCTGGTGCCCAGAAGAACTTGGCAATGGCTGGTGTGACGCTTGTGATTGTCAAGGATGACGCGCTGGGCAAGGCTCCTCGGCAGATACCAACCATGCTTGACTACCGCACGCATGTTGAGAAAGGCTCTATGTTCAACACTCCTCCTGTTGTTCCCATCTATTCTGCTCTTGAAACTCTGCGCTGGATTAAGAAAAAAGGGGGCGTAGAGGCCATGGACAAGTTGGCAGGACAGCGTGCAGAAATTCTTTACGCTGAGATAGACCGCAACAAACTGTTCCGTGGAACGGTAAATGTTGATGACCGCTCTGTAATGAATATCTGTTTTGTGATGAATGATGAGTACAAGGATTTGGAAAAGCCATTCCTTGACTTTGCGACGGAGCGTGGAATGGTAGGTATTAAGGGTCACCGTAGTGTTGGCGGATTCCGCGCAAGTTGCTACAATGCGCAAACAATAGAGGGTGTTAATGCGCTGGTTCAAACAATGAAAGAGTTTGAAAAATTGCACTAACTTGCTGATTGTGAATGTTTGGTGAATGGCCTGTTGTGGTTTACACCAAACATTTTTTATTTTATTCATTGACGAAATATATGATTTCAACATAAAGATTATGAAAGTACTTGTTGCTACAGAAAAACCTTTTGCTGCTGCTGCGGTAGAGTGTATCAAGGCTGAAGTGGAAGCCGCTGGAAATGAGTTGGCATTGTTAGAGAAATATACAGAAAAGGCACAGTTGCTTGATGCTGTTGCCAATGCCGATGCACTGATTGTGCGTTCAGACAAAGTGGATGCCGAACTGTTGGATGCAGCCAAGCGTTTAAAGATTGTTGTTCGTGCGGGGGCCGGTTATGACAATATTGATTTGGCCGCTGCCACAGCTCATGGCGTAGTGGCAGAAAATACTCCAGGACAGAATGCCAATGCCGTGGCAGAGCTTGTCTTTGGCTTGTTGATTTATACCGTTCGCAATTTCTACAATGGTAAGGCAGGAACCGAACTTAAAGGGAAAAAAATAGGCATTCTGGCTTTTGGTAACGTAGGCCGCAATGTTGCGCGTATAGCCGCTGGCTTTGGTATGGATGTGGCTGCTTATGACGCCTATTGTCCAAAGAAAGTCATAGAGGCAGCCGGTGTGAAGGCTGTAGAGAGCCAGGAAGAGCTGTTCAAAACTTGTGACATTGTGTCGCTGCACATCCCCGCGACAGCAGAGACAAGAGAAAGTATCAACTATAAATTGGTTGGAATGATGAAGAAGGGAGGTATCTTGATAAACACTGCTCGCAAGGAAGTCATCAATGAGTCCGAACTTATCAAATTGCTTGCTGAGCGTACAGACCTTAAGTTTGTTACGGACATTAAACCTGATGCAGATGCAGAGTTCCGTCACTTTGAAGGCCGCTACTTCAGTACGCCAAAGAAGATGGGGGCGCAGACTGCCGAAGCCAACACAAATGCAGGTATAGCAGCAGCAAAACAGATCAACGCTTTCTTTAAGGACGGCAGTACTAAGTTTAAGGTGAATTGATGAGCAGGCTGCGGAGACGGACACCGTCTCCTTTTGACAGCTATAACATTGTCAATATTCAAACGCCAAAGACCTATGGCAAAAATAAAACCGTTTAAGGGGATACGGCCCCCGAAAGAACTTGTGGAGCGAGTGGAGTCTCGCCCATATGATGTACTCAACTCAGAGGAGGCAAGGGCTGAGGCTGGTGACAATGAGATGAGTCTTTATCATATCATCAAGCCGGAAATTGATTTTGAACCAGGCACCAGTGAGTATGATTCACGCATTTATGCCAAGGCCGCGGAGAATTTCCGTAAGTTTCAAGATAAAGGGTGGCTTGTGCAAGACAATAAGGAGCATTACTACATCTATGCCCAAACGATGAACGGAAGAACTCAATATGGGCTTGTTGTTGGGGCTTATGTAGACGATTACATGAAAGGTGTCATCAAAAAGCATGAACTGACGCGTCGCGACAAGGAAGAGGACCGAATGAAACACGTTCGGGTTAACAATGCCAATATTGAGCCTGTCTTTTTTGCCTATCCAGACAATAGTAAACTCAACGCCCTTATCATGCGTTATGCAGCGACAGAGCCTGAGTATGATTTTGTAGCTCCTGTCGATGGCTTTCGACACCAGTTCTGGGTAATTGACGATGCAGGGGATATCAAGCTTGTTACCGATGAGTTTGCCAAGATACCATCACTTTATATAGCAGATGGACATCACCGGTCTGCTGCCGCAGCTCTTGTAGGGGCGGAAAAAGCCAGGAATAATCCTAGCCATACAGGAAAAGAGGAATATAATTACTTTATGGCAGTCTGCTTTCAAGCGTCCCAGCTAACCATTCTTGATTATAACCGGGTTATTAAAGACCTTAATGGGCTAAGCCCTGAGTCTTTTCTTAATGCATTGTCAAAGAATTTTGTAGTTACCTGTAAGGGTACAGACATTTATAAGCCGACCAAGCTCCATGAATTTTCCATCTATCTTGAGGGGAAATGGTATTGCCTTGAAGCGCGGCCTGGAACATTTGACGATACAGATCCGATAGGTGTGCTTGACGTGGATATTTCCAGCCGGCTGATTCTTGATGATATTTTAGGAATAAAAGACCTTCGCAGTAGTGACCGGATAGATTTTGTGGGCGGCTTGCGTGGCTTGGACGAACTCAAGCGCCGCGTGGACAGTGGCGAGATGAAATTGGCTCTGGCACTTTATCCAGTATCCATGCAGCAGATTATGGATATAGCTGATAGCGGTAAGATAATGCCTCCAAAGGCTACATGGTTCGAACCGAAATTACGTTCAGGACTTGTCATTCATAAATTGGAATGAAATCGGACGAGTATAAAACGATAACAGCGCAGGTAGGCGAGGGATTTTACTCCGAGAAAAGGAGCAAGTTCCTTGCCTTTGCTCATCATGTGACCACGGTTGACGAGGCTCGTGCTCTTGTTGAACGGTACCAAAAGAAATTCTTTGATGCCCGCCATGTTTGTTATGCCTATATGCTTGGGGCTCAGCGTGACGAATTCCGCGCTAATGATGACGGCGAGCCAAGCAGTACTGCTGGCAAGCCCATTCTTGGGCAAATAAACAGCAATGGGCTGACTGATATCCTGGTCATTGTGGTGCGTTATTATGGAGGTGTCAACTTAGGCACAGGAGGGCTGATTGTTGCTTATAGAACGGCGGCGGCCGATGCCATTAGCCATTGCAAGTTTGAAGTGAGGCAGGTTGAGAGCACAGTCACTTACAGGTTCGCGTATGTGATGATGAATGATGTGATGCGTGTCGTTAAGGAGATGCAGCCGCGAATTGTCAGCCAGAAATTTGATAACACATGTGAAATAACGCTGTCTATTCGCCAGTCAGAGGCTGATCACCTGCGCGAACGGCTGGCCCACCTCTCTTTTGGCGAGTAGATTCCACAGGGACAGCGTGATCATGAAGCAAAAAGATAAAATGATGGACACCAAAAAAATTAGTATCAGTGACTATAACTATCCATTGCCAGATGACAGAATCGCCAAGTTCCCCATTAAGGAGCGAGACCTTTCCAAGTTGCTTGTCTACCGTCATGGTGAGGTTAGTGAGGATATCTTTTTTCATCTGCCTGACTATCTTCCCAGGGGATCTCTGATGGTTTTTAACAACACAAAGGTGATACAGGCTCGCCTTCATTTCAGAAAGGATACCGGTGCGCTCATTGAGATTTTCTTGTTAGAGCCGGCTATGCCTGCAGACTACGAACAGATGTTTGTAAGTCGTGGGCATTGCGAGTGGTTTTGCCTGGTTGGAAATCTGAAGAAATGGAAAGAGGGCCGTTTGTCCAAGCAGATACAGGTGGGGAGCAGGGTTGTTACTGTGACAGCCCTGCGGATTGAGGAGATGCCAACATCTCACCGGATAGCTCTTGACTGGGATGACACTGAAGTCACATTGGCTGATGTGCTTGATGCTACTGGCGAACTGCCCATTCCTCCCTACCTGAATCGTAAGACAGAAGAAAGTGACAAAACCGCTTATCAGACTGTTTATTCAAAGATAAAGGGGAGTGTGGCCGCCCCTACGGCCGGACTGCATTTTACGGACGAAGTACTGGCCGACCTTGATGCGCATGGCATAGAACGTGAAGAACTTACTCTTCATGTGGGCGCAGGGACGTTCAAGCCTGTAAAGAGTGAGAGAATAGAGGGGCATACCATGCACACCGAATTCTTTTGTGTCGAGCGAAAGACAGTGGCCCGGCTTGTCGCTCATCAAGCCCAGGCCATTGCCGTGGGGACAACAAGCGTGAGAACGCTTGAAAGTCTTTATTATATAGGGTGTAAACTGTTGAAGACACCCAACATCCAAGAGCAGAATCTGCGCGTCGGACAGTGGGAACCTTATGAGGCCCAAGGCGCACCATCGTTGTTGCCAACGCCTGTCCAGGCACTTCAGGCTGTTGTTGACTATTTGGACTGTAATGGCTTGGAATCTTTGAATGCCAGTACGCAGATAATCATTGCTCCAGGCTATGACTATAAGGTTGTGAAAATGTTAGTTACTAATTTTCATCAGCCTCAGAGCACCCTTCTTCTATTGGTGAGTGCGTTTGTCAATGGGGACTGGCGGAAAATTTACGACTATGCGTTAGCCCATGGCTTCCGTTTTCTCAGCTATGGAGACAGTTCACTTCTGATTCCATAATCAATCCGGAGTTTTTATATGTGTTTAATCCCTTTTTATTTTAAACGATGAAAGTCGGCGATTTTGTAAGATTCTTGAATGAGGTTGGCGGTGGCAGGGTAGCTGGCTTCCCCTCGAAAAATGTTGTCCTTGTCGAAGACGAGGATGGGTTTCAGGTACCTGTGGCATTGAATGATGTCATTGTTGTGGATGACAACCGTGATGAGCGTCAGAATGTAACGAATGAAAGGTCTGACGATGAGAAAAGAAAAGCGCAGAAGGGCGGCACTGCCGCTGTTCTCCATAAGGATATCGTCGGGCATAATGTGGCAGACTATGAACGCAGCGGCGGTGAAGCACTGTCTGCCTATGTGGCTTTTGTACCCCTTGACACTTTACAATTGTCATCGACGCGTTTTGAAGTTTATTTCATCAATGACTGTAACTATGAAATGAGCTTCACTGTTACAACAGCTGAAGGGAATGGGTGGAAACTGCGTGCCGCAGGTGTCGCGGAGCCTAATACAAAGATGTTTATCGGTGAACTTGGCCGTGAAGAACTCAACGAATGGGGGCGGGTAGGAGTGCAGCTGAGCGCTTATAAGCGGAAAAAGACATTTTTGTTCAAGCCCACTGTTGACGTCCAGCTGCGTGTTGACACTGTTAAATTCTATAAGCTGCACACCTTTGCAGTCAATGATTTTTTTGAACAGAATGCCCTTGTCTATACGGTTGTTGAAAGCGACAAGGTGGCGCGCCCTCTTGTGGTTGATGCCAAGCTGCTTAAACGGGGAATGGCCCAGAAAAGGATTCTTGACACCAAGCCGGCCAGAAAGGACTCCGAGAGAGCGAGTAGCAGCAAAGACAGCCCTGTTGTCGTCGATTTGCATGCAAGTGAGTTATTGGAGACAACGGCGGGGCTTTCTTCCGCTGACATTTTGAACTATCAGATGGAAACTTTCAGAAAAACACTGTCTCAGTATGCCAAGAAGAAAGGCACACGCATTGTCTTCATTCATGGCAAAGGCGAGGGGGTGCTTCGCCACGCGATAGTGAACGAGATGCGTTACCGCTATAAGCAATACACATATCAAGACGCCTCTTTCCAAGAATATGGATATGGGGCAACGGAGGTAAGAATATGAGATACGGATTGATGACCGTTGCAGCGGCAGTACCAGCGGTGCGGGTGGCTGATGCATACTTTAACGAGCGTGAAACCGAGCGGCTGGTGGCAGAAGCCAGCCTTCAGGGAGCGGAAATCGCGGTTTTCCCTGAGCTTGGAATCACGGGCTACTCTTGTCAGGACTTGTTTCGCAGTCAGCAGTTGCTTGAAAGTGCCGATGAAGCGCTTGCACGTTTGGTTGACTTTTCACGCCAGTATGCGTTGATGATTGTGGTTGGCATGCCCGTGCGGACAGGTAGCCAGCTTGTAAACTGTGCTGTGGTGGTCCAGCATGGCAATATTTGTGGGGTCATCCCCAAAAGCTATTTGCCTAACTATGGCGAGTTTTATGAACGGCGCTGGTTCGCCCCTGCTTGCGACATAGCTTGCCAAACGGTGATGCTGGCGGGCCGCGAGGTAATTCTTTCTGCTGAGAGAACATTGTTTGTAACACCATCCGGGGTGAAAGTTGGGGTAGAATTGTGTGAGGATGTCTGGGCGCCCAATCCTCCCAGTACAGCGCTCGCGCTGGCCGGTGCCAATGTGATTGTCAACCTGTCGGCTACCGATGAGCTGATAGGCAAGCATACCTATCTCAAACAGCTTCTCTCCAGTCAAAGTGCGCGAACAATATGTGCTTACGTCTATTCCAGCTGTGGTTTTGGTGAGAGCACTCAGGATGTTGTTTATGGCGGCAACGCCATGGTTTATGAGAATGGGCGTCTTCTGGCTGACTCCAAGCGTTTCTCGTTAAGCCCACAGTTAGTTGTCGCTCAGATTGACATCGAGCGGATTCAGGCCGAGCGCAGGGCAAATACGACTTTTTCTGCCTCCATGAGGGGTGCTCAGGCGCATACAGTGCATACAGGGTCAACAGAATCCAATGTGCCCTTTGTCTTGAGACGAGATGTCAATCCATGGCCGTTTATTCCTAATTCGTCGGATATGGAGAATGCCTGTGAGGAGATATTGAGTATACAGACATTGGGACTGGCCAAGCGGCTTGCCCACACACATTGCAAGCGTGTGGTGGTTGGCATCAGTGGGGGGCTTGACTCAACGTTGGCACTTCTTGTCTGTGTGCGTGCCTTTGATGTGCTGGGTGCAGACCGTAAAGGAATCATAGGTATTACAATGCCTGGCTTCGGTACCACAGACCGCACCCATGACAATGCGGTTTCCCTGATGCACACCCTTGGGGTCGCAGCGCGAGAAATAAACATAAGTACAAGTGTCATGCAGCATTTTCAGGATATTGGACATGACAGTGCTGTGCATGACGTGACTTACGAGAATTGCCAGGCCCGTGAGCGCACTCAGATATTGATGGATGTGGCTAACCAGGTGGGGGGGCTGGTGATAGGCACAGGTGACCTTAGCGAATTGGCTCTGGGATGGGCTACCTACAATGGAGACCATATGTCTATGTATGGTGTAAACGCGGGGGTGCCCAAAACGCTTATTCGCTACTTGGTGCGTTATATGGCTCTCTATAAGGTGGACAAGTTGTCAAAGGCCACTTTGCTTGACATCATTGACACGCCAATCAGTCCAGAGCTGATTCCCGCAGACAAGGCGGGGCAAATCAAGCAGAAGACCGAAGACTTGGTCGGACCCTATGAGCTGCATGATTTCTTTCTTTATAACTATCTGCGCTTTGGGTTTAAGCCTGAGAAAATCCAGTTGCTGGCGGAGCGTGCTTTCAATGGCACACATCCCCATGCGGGGGTTTACGATGCCGACACTGTTGCGCACTGGCTCAAGAATTTCTTTCATCGCTTTGTGTCCCAGCAGTTCAAGCGGTCTTGTCTGCCCGACGGACCAAAGGTTGGGAGTGTCAGTCTCAGTCCGCGAGGCGACTGGAGGATGCCGAGCGATGCCACAAATTTCTTCCTGCGGTCTTAGGATGCTCACGTCTGCTTTTTGTCCGAACCGTTCCAATTGAGAATGACAAGAGGTTGTCCGCACTTGGAGCGTATGCTCAAACGGCTTGAAATCTAAATCCGAAACTTTGGAGGCGGATAAGAGTTGGAAAGAAAGGCTTTTCTTACACTGAACCGCCTGTTTCGGTCGGGTGCCCGGCTTGGGCTTGACTGCCGAGCAGCCATAGTTTGAATGATTCGAAATCACGCCTCATCGGCACACTCTGCTTTTTCCCCTTCATGAAAGCAGCTAACCGTCCGGGGATTGGCACATCGGCATGGGTGGCCTTTTCCACTGTCTCGTTGAACTTTGCCGGATGGGCCGTCTCGCAGAACACGCCGGTCTCACCCTGCTTGAGCTGGTCTGCAAGTGCTTGGTAGCCACAAGCTCCGTGGGGGTCAAGGATGTAACCATGCTGTTGGTAACAGTCTGCCATGGCCTTTATGATTTGGTCGTCAGTGTAGGTGGCACCGCTGATGAGTGATGCAATCTGTCTGTGACTGTTCTTGTAGAGGTCGAGTATGCGGGCAAAGTTGCTTGGCGCGCCAACATCCATGGCGTTTGCTATGGTCTGTCTGCTGGCCTTAGGGGTATAGTTGCCTGTCTTTAAGTATTGGTAAAAGATGTCGTTGGCGTTGTTGGCTGCGATGAACCGCTTGATGGGCAGCCCCATGGCATGTCCGAAGAGTGCTGCTGTGATATTGCCAAAGTTTCCGCTGGGCACGCAAACCACCAGTTGGTTGGCTTTGCCCATTGCTTTCATTTGTGAATAGGCGTAGAAATAGTAGAATGCTTGGGGCAGGAAACGCGCCACATTGATAGAGTTGGCCGAGGTGAGCTTCATGCTGCTGTTCAGTTCCTTGTCCATAAAGGCACTCTTCACCAGTGCTTGGCAGTCGTCAAAGGTGCCGTCTACCTCTATGGCCGTGATGTTCTGGCCCAGCGTGGTGAACTGGCTCTCCTGGATGTGGCTCACTTTGCCCTTGGGATAGAGTACATAGACGTGAATGCCCTCGACGCCAAGAAAGCCGTTGGCTACGGCCGAGCCGGTATCGCCGCTGGTCGCCACAAGCACGTTGACCTGTTCGTGCAGCCCATCCTGGCGAATGAAGTACTGCAAGAGGCGGGCCATGAAGCGGGCGCCTACATCCTTGAAAGCAAGGGTAGGGCCGTGAAACAGCTCTAAACTGTAAATGTTGTCGGTCACAGGCTTGACCGGGCAGTCAAACGAAAGGGTGTCGTATACAATTTTTCTGAGCGCGTCAGCCTCGACATCCTCGCCGAAAAAGGCATCCGCCACTGCGTAGGCCGTCTCCTGGAATGACAGTTGTCCTATGCGGTCGAAAAAGCCCTTGTCCAAATGTTTGATGTGCTCGGGCATATAAAGTCCGCGGTCTTCGGCCAAACCTTTGACCACTGCTTTGTGGAGCGTGGCCAAAGGCGCCTGTTTGTTGGTGCTGTAATAGTTCATGAGAAATTGAAAAGTCGGGTTGTTATTGTGCCATGAAGGTGTCCATAAACTCGTGGAATCTGAGCAGACCGTATCCGCCGTTGGTGCAGCTCTGCTCGTCATAGTACTGCACATGGTCTGGGCTGATGCCCGGATGCCAGACGAGGAAAGGCACAGGCTCTGCCACATGTGTCCTTATTTCCACAGGGGTGGGGTGGTCTGGCAGGATGGCAATGCTCACCGGGTTGTCAGTCCACCTGCTTGTCTCCTCGTAGATGGGCCTGACTATGCGGCGGTCCAGATAGTCAATGGTCTTGAGCTTGAGGTCTAAGTCTCCGTCATGGCCAGCCTCATCGCTGGCCTCGATGTGCAGGAAAACAAAGTCATAGTCGCCTTGCAGGGCCTTGATGGCGGCCTGTGCTTTGCCCTCGTAGTCTGTGTTGGCCAAACCTGTCATGCCGTCAACGACAATTCTGTCAAGGCCGGCATACTTGCCGATGCCTCTGATGAGGTCTACTGCTGAAATGACAGCCCCTCGTCTCACCTGTGGATACATCTCCTGCAAGGTCTTCATGCGTGGACGGTATCCGCCGCTCCATGGCCAGATACTGTTGGCCTTTGTCGCCCGGCCTTGGTTGAAAGGGTGCTTGGACAGAAGCTCCTGCGAGCTGACAATCAGTCTGTTCAACAAGCTGGCGGTCTCCTGTGCTGTCATTCGCCCGGCTTCCACGGGGGCGTTCTCCTCCGCCCTGACAAGAAGCGGTTTCCACTGCTCGTCTGGGTGGTCATGTGGCGGGGCACACACGATATGCTTGCTGCCTCCCTTGATGATGAGCAGGTGACGGTACTGTATGCCAGTGATGAAGTGGACTCGCTCATCGCCCAAATGCTTGTCAAGGTACTTTATCAGAACATCCCCCTCGTCGGTGGCCAAATGGCCGCCGTGATGATTTATAATGCGTCCGTTGTCGAGCGTGACAATGTTGCACCTGATGGCCATGTCGCCAGGCTCCATGTCGTAGCCTATGCTGGCCGCTTCGAGCGGTCCGCGTCCCTCATACACTTTGTTGAGGTCATAACCCAGGATAGCAGTGTTTGCTACCTCACTTCCAGGACTGAACCCGTCTGGCACTGTGAGCAAACGCCCAGACCGGCCTAAACGGGCCAGCTTGTTCATAAACTCGGGCCTGGTATACTGGAGCGGTGTTTTTCCACCTAGCCGTGCAACAGGGTGGTCAGCCATTCCGTCGCCCAGGATTATCAGATGTTTCATAGGCTTTTAATTAAGATATGATATTCAGCAAGTTATGCGGTTTTGTTTCAATTTTGTAGAATTATTGTGGAATTTCTGCAAAAACCACTACCACTCATGCCGAGTTTGCGTTGCAAAGGTAATGCTATTTTTTTATAAACAGGAAAGAAAAAGCACCGACTTCCCAGCCGGCGCCTCCTAACCTGATAAAAGCAATCTTTAACCTTATGGAGCAAATCTATTTTAATTCCATGTATTCGGTGTAGGTGATTTTCGTGTGCGGGTTGGCACTCGTCACTTCCTGCCGTATGGCTTTCGTGCCCCAGCGGAAAAACAGGAACCTCTTTGGCACGCGGTGGACTATCTGAATGAGCATGTCCTGTGATACAACATTTAGTGACACGTCACGCCCTTTCAGCTCGCCAAGTACATTTACCCACGTGTCATGCCAACTGAAAGCCCTGACGGTGTCAACCGCGCCATTGCGGTACACGATACTGTCGCGGACTTGTGAAATCACATTAACCTCTGTTTCGGTTGCTGCCATGGCTGCGGCTTGCAGCCGCTTAACCTTTACGCCCAATTCGTCTGCCGTTTGGCGCACCCGCCTGTAGCTGCCTTTCAGCTCGGCATAGGAAAGCTCCAGCTTTTGCACTCCCGCCGCACTCCTGCCGGCCTTAGTTTGGTAGTAGGTGGCTTTCTGCATCAGTGCTGTTTGGTTCGCGGCCAGCCTGTCGTTGTCCGTCTGTAATGCCTTGTTTCTGAGATACAGGGCCAGGCAAAGACAGACTAAAGCCACCAGGGTGGCAGTTACCAACTTTTTCATTTCATGTCCTTTATGTAGTCCGTAATGCCATTGACGTGGAGTGCAGCTATCGCGGCCCTGCCCGCCTCGCTTAGCAGGTAGCCCACATCCCCCCTGTTGTCCTGAAAAAGGTTCTCTGTCAGCACGGCTGCGCACTGCGTCTCGCAACAGATGGCGAGGTTCTGCGCCCACCACTTCTTGCCAGGCCCCGGCTGGCGGAGCCTCAGTCCCTGCTCAGATGCCGCGTCAAACAGGTGGCACGCCAGCCGCTTGCTGCGCGTGCTCGCGTTGAGCGACACACAGGCCTGCCACCCGCGCGCGTCATGCCATTGCCCATCGGCGCCCGCGGCGTTGTTGTGGATGCTCACCAGCAGCACGCGCCCGGCGCCCTCCTCACGGCACACGGCATTCACCCGCTTGCAACGAATGGAAAGCGGGATGTCCGCCTCTTCCTCCACGAGTAGCCGAGCGTCAAGACCGCACCCGCGCAGCCCGGCGGCCACCCTGCGCGCTATCTCTCGCGCATACCTGTACTCACGCAGCCGCCCGTCGGGGCTGCGCTTGCCTGGCGTCTCCGCGCCGTGGCCGTTGTCTATCAGTATTACCATATCCATTGCCGTTTTTGATGTATACACTCACTTCGCCTCCTCGCCGCCGGCCTCCTCCAGCGCCTCCCCGAGGTCCGCGCTCTTCCGCTTGATGAGGGCGATGAGCAGCCGCTTCACCGACAGCCGCCACCGCACGTTGTGCACGGCGCACACGTGGCCGATGATGCTGTCTATCTCCCACAGGCAGCCCAGGCCGAGGCCGATGGCGGCGGTCACCGTGTGGGTGGCCCACCCCAGGGGCTCGGCTATCGCAAGGCCCACGAGCGCGCCAAGCAGCAGGTAGGTCATGTAGTCCACCAGCTTGTTGCACGTCCGCCGACCGGCACGGCTGAAGCGGAACTCCGCGCGCCTCTTCAGGCTCTCGCTCACGCCCCACCAGAAGTCGGCGATGATGAGCGCCACGGCGAACACTATCATCCACCGCAGGTCATACAGCGCCGTCAGGGCCTCCGAACCCATCGTGGCCCACAGCGCACCCTTGGCGGAGGTCTCCACAAACTCGCTCTTCATCGTCTTTACTCTTTTTTTTCATTTAACGTGTTTCAGCGCCCTCCGCCCTTGCCTCGCGCTCCAGCCCGCCCAGCTCCGCCTCAAGACGCTTCACGCGCCGGAACAGTGCGCCGACTATCTTCGACAGGGCGGAGGCGTAGTCCACCCGGTAGGTGTCGCTCGCGCTGTCATACGCCACGGCCTCGGGTATCAGCCCGGCTATCTCCTGCGCTATCACGCCGTTCGCGCGCTGGCCGGTGTCCCTGTACGCGAACGTGCGGATGAGGCCGTTGTCCGTCTCGAACAGGCGCTCGACGAAGTCGTCCGGCACGTCGCCGATGTCCGTCTTCGCCCGCCTGTCAGAGGTCTGCGTCAGCTTGAGGCAGGTCAGCTCGCCGCTCACCTTGGCTGTCGTGGCCTCCAGCGAGCCGACGGTGGCATTACTGATGCTCGCCACGTCATGCACAACTAACCCCTCCGTACTAATATCGGAGTCCGCATAGATGCTGACATTGTTCTCGTCAGAGCCCGTAACGCTCAGCTTCCCGCTCATCTCGCCGCCGAATTTGGACACAGCGTCGGTGATACCGTAGCCCGCGAGGGTCTTCGGCTTGACCGACAGCTCGCTGAAAGACATGCCCTCCTTGTACGCCAGCGCGCCGAGGGGCTTCTCCCCGCAGTAGTACTCCGTGCCGTGGGTGCTGATGGCGCGCTGGTCCCTGACAAACGCGATGGAGCTGTCACTGTCAATGCCCGCGCCGGCCCCGTCGCGCTTGGCGACGAAGCCGGCCCACGTGGCAAAGTGAAGGAACTTGTTGGGTATCTTCATGGCCGCCCCCCTTTCAGTCCCCCTCGTACCATGACAGCGCGTCAAGCGCCGACTTGTCACTCGCGCTCATCACGCCTCCGGCGCTCGCCGTGGCCGCGGGAAGCTCGAGCGAGGTCAGGTTGCTGTCGTCGCTCGTCTTCAGGTAGAGCATGCGCTTGCCGCCGGCATACGCCGTGGCTATCTTCGTGCCCACGCCCATCTCCTTGGCCGTCCACGACACGTCAGCCGTGCCGTCAAACCGCTTCCCGGTCGCGCCGACAGTCAGCTTGCGGGCAGTCCCGAGCTTGCTTGCCGCAACCCTCATTGGAAGAAGAACGCCCTCGCCCGGATAGTAGAAACATTGCTTAGTTAGACTGAAAAATACACTTGGATGAGTAATTAGCACGCCCTTTCCCGGAACTATTCTCGAGCCATACGACAAAGGGGCACCAGCATTACGTCCTCCCTCCCAGCTGCTGTGGTACTTTCCGTCTTCTTTGCTTTCTGCTACCATATACGTACCCGCCCCAAAATCCCGATATACGGCAAGTGACATTACATCGTCTTTTCCAACGGAGGTGTCCACCACGGTCGGGGCCTCCTCGTCTTCAAGAAACACCTTGCCAACAACGAATAGCTTTGGCGTGCTGATGTTCTTCTGCGCGCTGCCTATGGCCGTGCCGTTTACCGTCACCGTCGAGGGCACGGTCTCGCTCTTCTTGGCGTAGGCCGAGAGGTCAAGGCCGAGGTTGCCGAGGCCGAGCTTGCGCCAGCGCCCGGTGGTCGCGTCGACGCTGTTGCTCTTCTTCAGCTGGTAGAGCACGCCCGCCACGTTCGTGATGAAGTTGTCGGGGAAGCCGCTCTCGGGGGCGGCCTTCAGCTCCGCCACGCTCTTGAAGTAGTCGCGCTCGAAGTTGAACTGGGGCGACTGAAGTTTGAATCCCTGTGAAATGTTAAATGCCATTGTCCTGTTCCTCCATTATTTAAAGTTATACGTTGCGCTGCCCGTGGACGCGATGGTCTGCGTGTAGCAGTTGTAGGTGGTGCCGTTCGCCGTGAACGTGCTCTTGGTGAAGCCCGCCAGGCCCTCGAAGCCGTTGCCGTCCTTGATGCTGGTCAGGTCGCCGAAGTAGCTCGGGTAGCAGTACACGAACTTCTGGTTCGACAGCGACTGGGTGTTGCTCTTCCCCTTGCCCCACTCCACGCTCGCCGTGAGGCTGGCCAGCGTGCTTGCGCTTGGGGTCGCGTCCGCGGCCACCTTGCCCACATACGAGGCGTGGTTGAACGTCACCGAGACGGTCTTCGACTGGTCAAAGGCCGTGCCGCTCACCTTGTGCTTGCCCTGCACGCGCAGCTTGTAGGTGTAGGTGCCGTGGGGGGCCGCGCCGGGCTGGTAGTCGCCCTCAAGCGCCGACCCGGTGCCAAGGAACATGGCATGGGTGCCGGTGTAGCTCTTGGCCGTCATGGCCAGCGTCTGGTCTGTGTCTGTCACGCCGTCCGGGGCGTCCAGCGCCACGCTGGTGATGGTGTACTTCGCCTCGTTGCCGTAGCTCCACGTGGCGGAGAACGTGGGGTTGGCCCCCACCTTCTGCAATGCGGGGCAGGTGCTCGCAAGGGCGAACGTGGCGATGCTGAAGGGGAACGTCCGGTCAAGCATGGCGTTGAACTCGGCCTTGTCGCCCGCGCTCATCACGCCGTTCTTGCTCGCCGTGGCCACGGGGATGGCCGTGGCGGTGGCCGCGCTGCCGTCGGCCTCGGCAACGGTCAGCACGAGGCTCTGCGTCGACGCGCTCTGCGCGATGGTCACGCTCTTCACCGTCTCGCTCTTCTTCGAGTAGGGGGTGAGGTCGGCCTTCTGCTCGCCCAGCTTCTCCCACTTCGACGCGTCATAGGTCTTGCCCGAGCCGACCTCGCCGGTGTAGAGGTACTCGGTGTAGAGGTTCTTCGCCTCGGTGCCGCTCTTCACAAGGTAGATGGCGCTCGCGCTGATGGCCGCAATGTCGGTGGGCAGCGCGCTCACCACCTTCACGGCGAACTTCGGGATGGCGGAGATGGCGCTCTTCAGCGAGGACAGCGAGGCGGTCGTGCCGTTGCCCAGCAGTATCTGGTCGGCGGTGCCGCTCTCCAGCTCTATGCTGGCCCCGCAAATGCTGTCATAACTCTGAATTTTGCCGTTGGCGCTGATGCCGTTCTCCACGAAGAGGCCGTCGCCCTGCGCGTCCTTGCCCTTGATGGCCAGCGTGCCGCTAATCTCGCCCCCGGCCAGGGGCAGGTACTTCACAAGGGCCGACATGGCGTCGTCCCCGCTGATAACGAGGTCGTGCGTCAGCAGCCTCTTCTTGTCCTTGATGAACACAATGGAGGTGTTCAGGTCTATCTCCGCCTTCTTGGCGTTGAAGCCCGCCTCCGTCTTAAAGAACAGAAACTTGTTTGAAATCATAACTTGTTACTTGTTAAGTTTAAAAGATGGTATTTGTTGTCTTCTCTTCTCTTCAATTCTCTCTCACGCGCGCGGCCCTCAGCCGCCCTCGTACCACGAGACACCCTCCCCCTCGCCCCGCAGGTCGTCCACGCTCACACTCCTCAGCTGCCCGTCCTTGACAACGGGCAGTGTCGTGCCGCTGTCGGCCTCTCCGACAGGCAGTGCGCCGATGTCAATCATCCCGCTTTTCATGGCCTCTATCTGCGCGGCCACATACGCCTTAATCTCCTCGTCTGTCATGTCCGTTTCTCCTATGTTAGTAATATGTTCCTGCTTGCGAGGGTCTCGCCCCGGTATGCAAAGAAATACGACACCTGGTCGCCGGTGTCCCATCCCGCGCCCTGCCCGTTGAATTCCACCATCACAGAAGCCGAGGCCTCCAGCGGACTGCCCGCCGCCAGGCCGTCCGCGCTTGGCGTGAGGGCGGCGCTCTGCCTCTTGGTTATGTTCCTCGCCGTGACCGCAAGGTCTGCGGCGGCCAGCGCAATCTCCCCGCCCGAGTAGTTGTATATGCTGACATTGACAGACAGCGCGCCCGGGGTGGAGCCGAGGTCGTCAATGACTGCGTAGAGGCCGTTCATCTTGGCCACGGCAGTCTCGGCCTCTGAGGTGGCGAGACCCCTGTAATATGCCGCGAAGCGTATGCTCTTCCCGACCACAGACCCCATATAGCCCCCAAGCGCCACAACCTCCAGCGACGCGAATGTCTCCGCCGTGGCGCCTACGGGCGCAAAGATGCACCCCGTTTCCAGACTGGCCGACGGCCCCGCCCCCTCCGCACCGTACGGCGGGGAAGCCAGCACCGCGATGCTGTCCGTGAAGACAAGGGCCTCCGTGGTGTTGTTGGCCACCGCGATGACCGCCCGGAGGTACACTGCCCCGCCGTCCGGGCTCTCAAGGGCACTGACAGACTTCAGGGTGACCGTCACCTTTTTGTCCATGTCCTTGTCAAGTGACACCTTTTGCCCGAGCGACCACAGGACGTTGCCGCTCCTGTCCGTGCCGTACAGCGTGGGAATCCTGTCTGCGTCAAGCCCTATCTGTACGCCGGCGAGGCCGTTTGTGAAGCTGGCGACACCGTTCCTGATAAGGATGGTGTAGCCGCTGCTGTCCTCGCATGATATAACGCCGGCCTTCAGCTTTCCGTCCTCGAACACGGCCACGGTGTTGCCCTCGCCGTCAACGACGGAAGTCCTGTCGGACGACAGTGTGATGGTGCCCTTGCCAATGTCTATGCCGGAGCGCGCCACGCCGTCGGACAGCTCGCCGACACTGAGGCGGATGCTCTCCGCGTCCTGCACCATCTCGCTCATGCTCCTCTGCGTCACTGTCTCGCCCTCGCTGTTGACGTAAGTGAACTCCTTTTCCGCCACGGCGCGTTTCACGTCTGCCTCCACAGTCTCGCGGAACGTTCCCATATAGTTCACCGCAAAGGACAGCGTGGCGCCCACCGTAGCCGTGGAGCCGTTGCCAGTGCGCACCCGCGCTGTCACCTTTACGCTGCCGCTCTTCGGTGTGCCGATAAGCTGTGTGATACGTACCTTGTATGCTGCGCCATCCTGCGCCGTCTCCGCCATGCAGGACGCGGCCTCACAGGACACGCTGCCCGGGTCAATGCCGTCTGTAATGTTCTCCGCCCCCTCCCATACCGAGAGCAGAGCCTCCTGTGGCAGGTCGAACGCGCCGGTGTCAATGTCCTGCGTGATGATGAGGGTCTGTGGGGCGAGCCGCGCCAAAAGGCCTCCCATACCGTCCTTTCCATCGGCGCCGTCCTTTCCATCGGCGCCCCTGTCTACCTGCCTGAGCCAAATGTCAGGACGGTCGGAAGACGGCGGGACAAAGCCACCCTCGCTGTCACGGTTGCCGTTGCGGCCGACGCACAGCCACAGGCATCCGCCGTAGCTCACACGGCTGTAATAGCCCACGGCCATGCCGTCCGCCCACTCCCCGAGGTCAAGGGGCAGTCGGTGGGTCTTTCCGTCGTCGGTGACCATCTCGAAACGCTTGGCGCAGAACACGTCGCCCGTCCGCGGGGCTATGGCAGTCTTGCGCCGCGCGCCGAGGTTCCACGGCGTGACGGTCGCGCCGTCCTCGCTGGTCGTGAGTGCGCCGACGCCGCAGAACTCCTCGATGGCCGGGGCATTCTCGCCGACAACCGTGATGCGAACGACGTGCTGCCGCTCGCTGTCCACCTGGTTGCCGAGGCACACGATGCTGTCGCCCGCCACGGGGGTGTCGTTATACGCGGTGTGCCACTTCATGCCGTCCGGGTCTTTGTCCGCCTCCTCGAACACGGTGTCCATCCCGAGGAGGTCGTATGCCGTCCCGTCTATGCTGACACCTTTCACAACGGCCTCGTTGGACAGGTCCAACCAGTCATATTGCCGCCCATCGGCAAGCGTGGCCGTGCCTGTCGCTGTCACCGTCCTCCAGTAGTAGCGGTTGCCGGTGTTCGCCGTGCCGCCGCCGTAGCCGACAAGGGCACCCCCCTGCGAGAGCGGCGAGCCGCCGAGGCCGAGAAGGCGCATGGCCCCCGCCGCGGTGCCCTCCATGTTGAATGTCTGGCACATGGCCATGTCGCCGGCGCGCCACCAGTTGCGCGTCCTGCTCGTGCCGTCGTCGGCCACCATGTAGCAGCGATAGGCGTAGGGCGCGGCCTCGCCGTCTCTCACCAGCGGGGCAACCGAGTGGACGGTGCCACCCGCGGGGCTGAGCACGATGTTGCCGCCGGCGTAGCTGAGCTTCCTTATCTCAAGTTCGTTGAAGATGGCCTTGACGCGGACAAGCAGCTCGTCTATCTCCAGCCGGTAGCGGTCGTTCTCCGTCTTGTGGAGGCTCCAGCCCGCCAGCCCCTCGGCGTACTCGGTGCCGTGCGATTCCATCATGTCGGCGCGGAGCGTCTTCAGGAACGTGGCAGTCTGCTCAAGCACGATGGCCTCCACCATGCGCTTGATGGCCGCCGTGTCCGCCACCACACTTCCCGCCGTGAGGCTTCCCACCGTGGCACTGTCGGCGGCGAGGCTGTCTGTCTCCGTGCCACCCTTTACGCTCACACCAGCGGCGAAGCTGGAGGGTGAATTGGAGGTGATGCCTTTCTCAAAGGTGATGTGGCCGGCGGCGGTGTCGTCCTTCTGCCGGCTAAGGAACTTCTCAAACACTGGGCTGCCCTCCGCCAGGTCGCCCGCCATGTCCGCATAGGCCGCGCGGCTGGCATACCCCGCGCGGTCGGCGTAGTCCGCCTCCTCGGCATACACGGCCAAATCTGCCTTTGCCGCGTGCCTCGCCTCCTTGGCGGTCCCACCGATACCGCCATAACTGCCGCCGCCCCCCGAGGACGCCGCCCCGCTCTTCGGTTTTGCTATCTGCTTGACATCTATCATACGCCAACCTCCTTTAGTGTGAGGGCTGCGCTGCCCCCGATAAGGTTCCTGCCGATTCCCTGCACAAAGAACTCCTTTCCCAGCGCCTCGTGCCTGTAATGGTTGAAAAGGCCGACCGCGCTGTCAGTGTCCATGAGCTTCTGCTCCATCAGCACCCGCGGCTTGTGGTACTCCGTATAGTAGCTGTCCACGTAAATCTGCTCGGGCTTCGCGCTGGCGCCCGCGTTTCGGTCGTATATCTCTAACACCCCGAGGCCTGTGCTGATATTAAGCGGAGTGGACATATTCACTGAATTGCGGACGCCGAGCTCCTTGCACTCGGCGGCGGTCAGCGCTGAGTTAATCTTAAACTCCAAGTCGTCCTTCTTGTTCACAAACTTCTCCTTGGTGTCGCTCATATACACTATGTCATTGCCGTCATTGCCGTCATTGACAAGCCCGTTGTCACTGTAGACTTTCACCTCAAACGACTTCAGCAGGATGCTGCTCAGGTGCGCCAGGAGTGGCACGGTCGAGCTGCTCCATTTCGTATGCCTGAAGAATGTGGGGTGGCGGCGCGTGATATTGTCCCACAAGGCATTCACCGGCCCCAGTATCATAAACCTGACCCGCCCGCTCACCTTGTCGCGTTTCCTTATCGGGATGGCTATGCCCTCGGCGTCGATGCCCAGCTTGTAGGAGAATGTCTTTTGCAAGTCATATTCCCGCCCTATAATCCGGTCGCCTATCTTAGGGTCAAAGCCGAGCGTGAACGACTGCTGGTAATATTCGTCGTCGCTCCCGCATTGCTCGCGCTCCTTGTAGGGCCTCCAGACAAAGTTCCTGTACGCCAGCTCGGGGTCGTCCGTGTATGGGATGGCGTTTCCGCTCTCGTCCTTGTCGCCCAGGTCGTTTCCGGGCGTCTTCTCCACCACGCATTTGTCACCGATAACCAGCATGCAGGCCAGGACGGCCACCTTGCTGATGGTGTCACTGCCGTCGCCCACCGCACTGTAATTGAAGCTATACCACTCGGGCCCCTCGCCGGTGTACGGGTACCAGCCGTTGTCCGTACCCCTGTCCCACGTCACGTCATCGGCCGGTGTCTCCGCTTTCCAGTACTGGCGCGTGTAATAGCGCCCGTCGCCGTTTGTCCGGCTCGGCTCGGTCTTGTGCCACACATATATCTTGCCGTCTTGTTCTTGGTCTTGGCTCGCGGGGGCTATCCATCCCTTGTCATGCAGGGTGGAATAGGGGTAGGTCATCCACATTTTCGGGTTCAGTATCACTTTGCCCGAGAATACGATGTAGTTGGTGGTCTCATCGTCTGCCGGCGAGAAGACGCCCCCCGCGCTGTTGCCGTTATAGACGGCGCAGGGCATGTGCTTCTGTATTTCCGCCGAGGAGGGGTAGGTCTTGCTCTCGTCGTTATTTTCGTTGCCATTCACTGTTACCACCAGATAGTTGGTCATGCTCACTTTTGAAATCGGGCTGTTGTCACTGTTTGCCGTGTGCTTCTTCACACTGCCCACCGCCATTATGCAGGCCCCGAGGTTCCCCCCGAGCCAGTCCGGCAATTTGTTCTGCCACGTGCCGTCATTGCAGAAGAAGTCAAGGATGTCCGCCGCCTCGTGTTCTCCCATCGGAAAAGTCCACTGCCTGTTACGCATCACCTGTATGTACCAGTCTGTAATCGCCCCGCCGCCGTATGTGGTATTCCGGTCATGGGTCATGTCATAGAAAGCATCGTAGGCGCTCCAGCCCTCCCCGTCGCACGAATACTCGGTCATGTACTTCTGCTTGCCGGTGTAGGGGCTGTCCAGCAGGTCGCCGTCCAGCGGGTTCTCTACCAGGCTGTCAATGGCCTCTACATTCGCGGTCAGCTGGAGCTGGTTGTAAACGTCGCCAATGCTTATCTCGGTGTCGCAGTCCGCCACATTTTCAAGTGATATGGTCACCGTAGCCCGGTCTGTTTGCCGGTCTGCTTGCAAGAGGCCATACCGCTCGAGGTCCTGCCAGATGATGCGGCTTGTGCTTGCCTTGACCGTCTCCCAAGAAAAGATGTAAAAGTCAAGGCCGTCCTGCACGATGTGCAGGTTCAGGTATTTCAGAAGCTCCTCCAGCACCTCGTCCTGCTGCCAGACATCACTCTCGTCGCTTCCCAGAAACAGCAGCTCGGAAATGGAGAGCTGCCTGAATATCCGGTAGCGGTTCGCTGTCTGCGCGTCAACGGCCTTGCTGCCGTCATACCAGAACCTGACCGCGCCGGACCCCTTGATGCTTATCCCCGCGGTCACACCTTTCAGCATCTCCAGGGCAATGTCGTAGAAACTGCGCTGCTCCGCATCCGCCTTGACAGCGGCGTAGAGGACACCCAGCGAGCCAACCTCCTTGTACTTGGAATATTGCAGGGCGCTGAGCGCGTCAATGCAGTTCAGCTCCAGCTCGTCCCAGCGCTCGTTATATGGCTGCGAAAGGGTCTGCGGCTCTATGAAGCCGGCAAAGACACACTGGGAACCCTTGTATATGTTCACCACCGCGTCACGGCATGAAGTGCTGAACAGGCCCGCAATCAGATTGCCGCAAAGCAAGCGCACCTTTGCCGACTGCCTCAGAAGCACGTCGAAAGTGTCGTTCACCTCGCAGGTAATCTCCGCGGGGTCCCCGGCAAAGAATACATCGGCCTCCTCCGTGCCTATCTCCAAAGACTGCGCGCGGTCATTCCCGGTGACGATATAAACCGTCACCGTGTCGCCCCGCTGGTTCATGAAACTGCCGTGTATGTACATGCCAACTGCCGTCTTATGGGTTATACAACATTATAATCTCTTCCGCTCTTCCGCGCCACCCGCTTCTCGTTTGCGATTACCTCTATCATTTTGCGCGCGTTGAGGCTCATGTGGAGTTCGACCACGGGGGCCGCCGGGCCGTCACCGTGCGTTATGTCCTGTATCGTGACAGACGGGGGGTGCCGCTCAGTGAACGTGGGGGGCCTGAACTTGCCGTCTATCATGCCAAAAAGCCGGGCTTGCTGGGACTTGTTAAGTATCATCTCCCCGCTGTTCACGCGTGCGAACTTCTTGTCGCCCGATGTCGAGGCGCCGCCGACGATGCCGCCTGTGGCAAAGCCCGAAACCGCCGCGAGCGCGGCTATAACCGCCGCCACTCCTGCCGCAATAGCCGCTATGTTAAGGGGGAACGGCAACTTTGCGCCGCTCGCGGTGGCGTTGGCTACCGCCTCGCCGCTCTTGGCGGCTGTGTTGGTGGTCGCTGCCGCCGCCTCTCCCGCCGTTGCCGCCGCGTCTGTTGCCGCCGCCGCTGCATGGGAGGATGTTGCTGCGGTAAGCATATCAAATAACGCCACAATGCCTCGCATACCCTCGGCAATGGATATGAAGCCGTTGATGATGCCCGAAACCCGCTGCCAGGCGTTGCCGTTGCCTTCCAGCGCGTCGGTGATGCCTTGGACACCGCTGCCCACGCCTTGGATGTGTCCCCAATTTTCCTTGACCTCACCGAAAGCCTTGTCAAAAGCCCCCGTCTCGACCTCCAGCTTCAGTGGCTTGAGGTTGCCGCCCAACTTGGCAATCTGCTCGTTCAGCTCGTTGACTTGTCGCTCTGCCTCGTCCTTTCCGATGATTCCTATCTCGTAGTCGCGCCGTATGCTGTCGGCCTTGCTCTGGGCGTTGGCATAGCTCTGCCGCGCGTCTTCCACACTGCCGGGAGCGATATATGCCGGCTCGGCCTTTGCCTCTATGGTGACTTTGCCCCTCGTGGCGTCGTCTATCTGTCGCTGTATGTCGCTAACCTTGGCGCAGGCTTTCACCTTTGCCTCAATCGTGGTTGCTTGCTCAAATTCCTGCTGTGCGTCCCTTAGCTGTTCTTGCAGTTCCTCGGCGGGGGTCTTGAAGTGTACTTCTATTGGCTTCAGCCCCAAATCCCTGAGCTGCTCGTTCAGCTCGTTGACTTGCCGCTCTGCCTCGTCCCTTCCGATGATTCCTATCTCGAAGTCGGTCTGTATGCGGCTTGCCTTGCTCTGGGCGTTGGCATGGCTCTGCCGCTTGTCGGCAGAGCTGCCCGGTGCGATATAGCCGGGCTCTGCGTCCGCTTCAATGGTGAGCTTTCCCTTTGTGGCTTCGTCTATCTGTGCCTGTATGTCCCTTGTCTTCGCCTCGGCTTGCACCCTCGCGTCGATGGTCACGGCGTTGTCCATTTCCTTTTGGGCCGCCGACAGCTGCGCCCGCAGCTCCTCCACGCGGGTCTTCGGCGTGTCATTCTTATTATCCGCACCGTGCTTGGTGGTAGTCTTTGGCACTGTTGTCTTGGCTGGCGTGGCCGGGGCTGTCTTACTGTAACCGTCATACCGCTTGTATGTGGTCTTGGCATTCCGCCCCACCAGAGCAGCCATTTGTTTTCTGACGGCTTGCTCCTGCCGGTAAAGGTCAGCAACCTTGGCCCGGGCTTTCTCCAGGTCGCTTGACCCCTTGACCTCTTCATTGGCATACAGCGGAATTATCTTTCCGTCCCCCGCGTCTGTCTGGCCGATTGCAACCCGCCGGGTCTTGCGCTCTGTGCTGAACTTGCGCGTTCTGCCGTTCTCGTCATGGGTGAGGTCGTACCGCTTTTGCTGCAAGTCGGCGGCTTTGTTAGCCAAATCCCTGACGCGTATCTCGTTAATCATCTGATTGCAGTACGCCTTGGAATTGCCGACCAGCGCCGTGTACCACTGCGCAACGGTGGAGTAATAGCCCATGGACTCGCCATAGGTGCGGTTCATTTCTGAGACAAGTTTTCTCTCATCCTCCTTGCTGCCCTTAAATGCCTTTAGCTTGGCAAGGTTAATGTCCATTGCCGCCGAAACCTCTGCTACCTGCCGCGCCTCCCGCTGCCTGGCCGCCAGTGCGGCCTCTTCCTCGTCGGTGAGTTGTCTGGTACTGCCCTTGGCCTTATCCGAGGAAGCGGCCAAATATGAAATGGCTTCTGTCAATGCCCAGACTGCAATGCCCACACCGGTGGATATTAGCAAGCCCTGTATGGCGAGTTTCAGCGTGGCCGCGCTCACCGCCGCGCCGCGAAATGTGGCCGACATCACTTGCGCCAGGGCGTTCATGCGCGCCGATGTGGCATTCCATACAAGCGATACGGCATTAGTTGCCGCAATTCGTGTTTTGGTAACCAACTGTATTTCCGCAAGATTTTTCAGCCCCCCAACTAAAGCGGTAACAGCAATAAGACTGTTTCCTACCTGTGCCGTGATATTGAGATACGGCATAATTCCGCCCATTGCGGATACTATACTGTCGGTAAATCCGCCTATCTTGTTTTTGAGCATCTGGAATCTTGCGGCCCCGCTGTTGCTCATGGTGGCAAAAGCCTCGTCTATTGTCCCCGCGCTGCCTTTCATGGCCTCCGCGTTCTCATTGAACTTGGCTGAAAGCTGCCAGGTCAGAGGTCCCAATGCCCTGAGGCTCTCGGCACTTCCGAAAAGTTTGCCGTAAATCTCTTGCTCCAGCATACCGCTCTTGCTCGCGTATGCCTTTACGTTCTTGTCTAAGTCGGCGAGGAAATTGCGCATACCGCCCGCGGCCTTGATGGCCGCCGCGTCAAACTCTATGCCCATCTGCTGCGCCATCTTGGCGGCCTCGCCCGACGGCTTCACAAGGGCGGTAAAGACCGCGGCCAGCTGTGTGGAGACCTCGGAGGTGTTTCCGCTCACTCCCGTGAGCGTCGCAAAGGTCGCCAGGAGTTCATCAATGCTCACGCCCAGGGTGGCGGCGTTACCCGTCACTCTCGGCAAAGCCTGCGCAAGCTGCTCGAACGAGGTTACGCCGTTTTTGGCCGTGAGCTGTATTTTGTCCTGCACATCGCACGCCGCATCCCACGACAAGCCGTAGTTCTTGATGATGGTGGAGGTTACCTTTACCACCTCACCCAAATCAGCGATACCGCCGACGGAAGCCTTTGCTGACTTCTGTAAATAGGTTAACCAGTTGTCTTCAGGCACACCGTTACTGATTACTTGATACAAGCCGTTGGCAAGTTCCTCGCGTGCCATTGGTATTGTCTCCGCCAGCTCTGCCACACTGTCCTTAAGTTTGGCAAAGTCTCCGCCGCTCTTGCCGGCCATCGTGTTAGCTGCGTTCATGGCCGCACTGAAGCTTCGGCTCTCCTCGGTCACGCTGTTAAGCGTCCCCGCCAGCTGCGCTACCGTGGCTTGCACGGTTTTTAACGTCTCAATCGATTGGTTAAACGTAATGAGCGAATCACGAAAGCGCGTGGCTCTGTCCTTGGCGGCTTCGAGATTAGCCCTTAGCTCCGCCACCGATGTGGTGGCGGTAACGAGCTGCTCTTTGCCGTCAACAAGCAATTTAACGTTAAACTTTATTTCTTTTGCCATATTTTCAGCACGTGGGTGGCGAAATAATCAATTTTTGCGTACCTTTGGGGCACAGACCATTATATCAAGCGTTATGGATAAAGACCGCCAGAGCACTAACAGCGCCGTAGAAGCCGCTGACGACAATGAGGTTAAGAAGCCCGAACACGTAATTAAAGCCGAAGTCAGCATTGAGGTAACAGGCGAGGACGAACCGACGAAGTACGACAAACGCCGTGACCGTTGGGCGGTCGTTGCCGCGTGTTCCCTGGTTGTCCTTGTCCTCTCCACAATATCTTTCTTCATAGAAATGAACGGAATTTCTTTTTGGCTTGTTGTCATAAGTGTTGCTGTGAGCGGCTATTCTCTTGCCCATGTCGGGCATATTGACCCCGATGAGCCAACAGGCCCGACGCCCTGGTACTACGGAGGGCTTTAGCCGTTTTCCGCCTTTTTCGACATTTCCTCAAACCTCCGCAAGGCCTCTTCCTTACTGACGTGCTCGGCCTCTGCCTTGCGCATCGGCCTGCTTCCCGCGTCCCATGGCAGCGGGCAGATAGCGTGTATTGTCGCGCCTTTCTTGGAGTATGGCAGCACGCAGTGCGCCGCCACAAGGCGCGCACGCTCCCAGTTGTCCCGGTACTGCCATGCCCGCTCCTCGTCGTAGGCCTTGTATATGTGGCCAAACTCTCCCGGGGTGAGGCCGCAGAAGTCATCGTAGCTGAGCCCGATGCGCCCAACCGCCACGCCAAGCGACCCGAGAATGCCTAAATTTTTTTTTCACCCTCCGTGTCCTCGGCGCCTGTCTCCTCCGCCGGCAGTTCGTCTGCCGTGTCATTCACGGCCTCCGTCCATTGGTTGAGGTCTTCGGGCGTGAGGCTGTCGGCAAAGTCCATCAGCCCCATGTCGAACTTGACGCCGTCTTTCTTACAGGCGGACGCCGTGCAGCAAAACAGGTAGGCGCACATGTCGGACAGGCTGTCGCCAATCTCGGTCACTTCCTTTCCTGTCTCTCTCTTAAAGCGAAGCATAGCCCCCATAGTTTGCCTACAGGGGTATGCCTTGCCGTCAATCCTGATTTCAATCTTTGACATAATCAACAAAACAACTGCTATCAAACAAAATGGCCCGCGCCCTTACTTGCTAACCTGTTTGCCGCTTTCGCCCGCGCCCTGCGTCGCCCCGCCGGCCTTGCCCGGATAGACCTCGGGCTCGCCGGCATTGCTCAGCGACACGCTGTAAGTGGAATCATCCTGTGCGGGGCTTGTCTCCTCAAGCGAGTCGATGATGAACAGGCCCTTGACGTAGGGGGACTTGTCGCCTCCGCGCTTGAATGCCAGCACCTCGATGCTCTCGCCCTTGCCCCAGAGAGGCGCTATCTGCTCGTAGCCGTTCTCGGTCTCGTCATAGAAGCGAAGGCCCTCCGCACTGATGGACATGGACAGCCCTGTCACGCCCTTGCCCTTCCACAGGCCCGAACCCTTGGCCGCGCTTGCGACGGGCTTTACCGCCCTTTCCTTGGTCTCGCTGTTGAAAGTGAGAGTGTGGCTGGTGCAATGCCCAACCGCCTTGCCCCCGGCCATAAGCAGGAGGTCACTGCCATTGATATATCCTGAATCTGCCATAACTTATGAAAAATTTTAGATGGTTCAACAAAAAGTTTAAATTCTGACTTGAAAAACAAGCAGCTGCGAAAAGGCGTCATCTTCGTAGCCCTCCTCGCTGTCCACAAGTGTGCAGCTGCGCATCCTCACGCCCTGGCTCTCGCCCTGCCTGTTGTCAAGGGCGGACCGCACTGCCTCGGCCAGCTCCACGCCCTCCGCGTACTTTGCCGTATAGCAGACCACCTCCATTGTCACGGCGTCCGCCCCGGGCGCGCCGGTCTTTGTGGGGTTGTGCTGCAATGCCGCGCGGCGGTAGAGGATATAGGGCAGCTGCGCCTGGTCTATCACGATGGGGAAGACCTTGCTCGTGCGCCTCCTCACTTCCTCGTCAGAGAGGAGCATGTCGCGAATCACCGCCCCTGCGCTTAATGATGTCCTTTTCTGTGCCATTGCTCGTTTTGATTGGTATTGTCACAAGAGCCCCCGCTTCCTCGCCTCCATTTCCAGGTTGCCCCGGAAGGTGTCAAAGAGGTTGTCCTCCACGCTGCCGCCTGTCTGCTGCTCCGTCTTGGCCAGAAAGGCGTACCGCCTCATCTTGCCGCGGCTCGCGCCGCCGCGCAGGTACTGCCGGACCTTTCTGCCCGTAAATCGGCTCCTGCCGAAAAACGACGAAATCCGCCGCCCGGCGTGGCGCATACGCGTGCCGTCCTCCGCCCACATCAGGACTGGCTTCTCCAGGCCCTGGCGGTTGAGGTGGACACCCTTGCGCCGCCCGTGCGGCTTGACGCTCACCATGAACCCCAGGCCGTAGCGGCCGGGGTAGGTGCGCACATAGATGCCGCCGGAGAGGCTGCGCCTTGTCCCCTGCCCGATGCCGCTCTGCGCCAGGTTTGAGACAGCCGCCTTTTTCAGCCGGTTGCCCTCACGGCGCATGGCGCCACGCATGGCCTTGCGCTGGACTTTCATGTCAAGCGCCCGGTAGACATCGGCGAAAGGCCTGTCAAGGTCGGTTACAGTCTCGCTCATATTGGTGGTGTGTGGAAAGGTTGGAGATGGAAAGCTCTTGCCAATCACTCGTTCACTCGTTCGCAAACCAAGGTGTTCATGCCCCTGTCGATGTTCGGGATGATAGCGACAACCGTGTAAAGGCAGCCGCCCAGCTGCTGCACCCTCCAGTTTTCCCTCACCGGGTGCGCGTCCCTCACGTTGAACTCGGCGCGGTAGTCGGGGAAATGCTCGCCTACCTCATCGCTCCGGCTTCCGCTCTGCCTGACGCGCTGCGCCCAGACAGTGCGCACCTCAGTATAGGCGGCGGCCTCCTCGCCGTAGGCGTTTGTGCTCGCCACCGGCCGCAGCAGCCTCAGACGGTATTTCATCTCCCCCGCTCTCATTCCGCCAGTTTCCGGTAGGGCTTGATTAGGGCCTGCAGTGAATCGGGCACCGCGTGCATCTGCACGCCGCTCACACTCTCGCGCTGGTTGTACCAATGCGCGCCGAGCATCAGTATGGCGTGCCTGATGGGCGCGGGAACCCCCGTGCCGTCACCCATCTGCGCCAGCTCCTCCCGGCTCCTGTTGGTCGCCGCTATGACAGCGTCCTCGGCGGTCTCCAGGAGATGCGCCAGATACTCGTCATCGTCGGCGAAGTCGTCAGCCCTTACGTGCTTCTTGAAAAGCGCCAAGTCCACTGCTGCCATAATCTGCTGCCACTCTGATTTGCAAACTTGAAAAGCCGTTTATGGCTTTGTCGTCGTTGTCTCTTTTGACAGCATGGCAAAGGCCTCCTCGCGCAGCACTGTGATGGCGTAGTCGGCGTTGAGCACGAAGTCAATGGAGTTCTTGCGCGCGAGCGTGTAGGGGTCGATGATGATTGACATCTCGCCAAACAGGCCCTGGGGCGCATACTTGAACGAGCCGAAGAGCACGGTGCCCTCGGCGACATACGAGCTGCAGAACACCGGCACGCCGGAAATCTTGCCCGCGTCGTCGACGATGGCCTGGTTTGCGCCCTGCCATTTGGGGGTGCCCTCCAGAAGTGCCTTGGTGGTCTCGGTCATCACATAGCAAAGCCCCTCGGGCATGATGTTGGCCCCGAGGACTGCGCCCTTGAGCGCGAGAAGGTCGGCGAGCGCGGGTGCATCGGTCTTGTAGGTCTTCTTGTTGGACGCCTTGACGTTGACAAACGGCCCGACAAGGTTTGTGGCCTTGGCCACCTTGGCGGTGCTGAACATGATTTTGTTCATCAGCGCGGCGGCGGCGACGGGCATGTACTGGGTGCATACAAGCCGCAGGAGGTCGTCGGTCTCGTTGAGGGCCTCGCGGGTGATGGGGACGGCCACGCCCATGCGCTCCGGCTTGGCGATGAGCTTCGTCACGTCAATCTTGGTGTCGCCCAGCGCCACGCCCTCGTCGTTGATGGTCGCGTCGAAAGTCTCGACCACCGGCCACTGGTAGTTGCCTTTCAGCCCTGTGAGCAGGGGGGAGCCGATGGCGGCGAGAATGGTCTTTGCATACAGCGGCTCCACGATGTCGCCCATTGTGACGGGGGAGGGGTTGGTGGAGGCGGAGGGGTTGAGATAGCCCGAGGTGTTTCCGCCGAAGTCGGAAGCCACGCCGCGGCTAATCTTCAACTCGAAGCGCTTGCCCGACTTGACGCACTCGCGCATCTGCCTGTTGGCCTCCTCAATGTCCTCGCGGCGCGTCACCTCGATGGTGGGCGTGGCCGCCTTGATTTTCATCTCCAGGATGTCCATCTCCCGGTAGAGGGCCTTGCGCTCCCCCTTTTCCGCGTCGGTGAAGTCCTCGCGCTCCTTGTCGTTCTCCAGCCCTGCCGCAATCTCGGCGAGACGGCCCTTGATTACGTCCAGGCGCTCGTAGGCCTCACGAAAATTAAACTTTTCCTTTTTCATCTTCTAAAATGGTTTAATGGTTGTTGTTAATTGCATGTATTTTATCGCAAGCCCTACACGTTGCGGCTCACGCTTGCTATGCGCTCGCGCACCTCCTTGACGCGCTCGCGCTTCTTGGCCTCGTCCACGGGCTTCGGCTTCTGCGGCTGTTCAAACTTGACGCCCGCAGCCTCCACCTCGCGCCGGGTCACGTCGGTCTGCTCGTACGCGGGGTCGGTGGTGATGGTGAAGTCGTAAACGCTGTCTATGCGCTTCACATGGCGCAAAAGGACGCTCTCGCCGTCCTCGCCCCTCTCGTCCAGACGCTCGTAGCTCACGGCATTCTCGCTGTCCTCCTCGTCGGTGGAGTAGATGAACGAGCAGCCGGAAATGTCGCCGCGGCTTACCAGCTCCAGCGCCTTGTCGCCGTCGGCGGTGCGGGGCATCTCCGCCCAGAACTTCACACCTATCTCGTCAACATCGTAGGACAGGGTGCCCGCGCCCTTGTTGCTGCGCGCCAAGACCAGCTGGCGGTCATGGAACATCGTGAGCTTGATGTCCTGCGCGTCAAGCGTCTCGCGCGTCACACACCCCGGCTCCAGCACCTCGTAGTAGTCGTTCCACCAGTCGCAGAGCAGGCGGCTGCGCACACCGAACTTCAGGGCGTAGCCCTCTATCGTGCGGCTTTCCGCCCCCTCCGCGGCCTCGCGGATGCGAAGCCCCGACACGATGGCGACTGTTCTTTTCTTTCTCGCTTTCATTCTTCCTCAGTTTTGTTGTTGTCTTCATTTTCCCCGGCAGCGGCCACGGCCGCGCCCGACAGTTTCTCGCTGCCCAGCGGCGCGAGGTTGGTGGACAGGTAAACCGTGTCGCCCCCCTCTATGGCGGGCTGGTTCTCCATCCTGCGCCAGTCGTTCACGGTGTAGATGCCGCTCTCTATCGTCTTCTTCTGATAGTCGGCGAGCGACTGCAGGTCCATGGAGTAGATGCCGCGGCGGTCAAACATGAACTTTCTCTCGCAGCACAGGGCGCGCGGTATCAGCTTCCTTGTCAGCTCGCACTCGATACGCTTCAGTATCGGGTCAAGCGTGTTTGAGAGGAACGCCACGTTTGCCATTTCCGCGCTCTTGTAGTTGCTGCTCGTGTCGTCAAACACAAACGACGGGTGCACGCCGAAGAAACGGCACACCTCGCGCACGGTGAACTTCCGGCTCTCCAGAAACTGCATGTCGGTGGACGAGAGCGATATCTGCTTGAAGTCCACCTGCCCCGGAAGGCTCACAATGCGCTCGCCGCGGCTGAACCGGCTGTCCACGCTCTCGGCCGTCTTCTCCAGCTCCTTGTCCTGGTACTCGCCGAAGCCTGTCGTGGTCTTGTCGTTGCTGATGATGCCGCGGACGCTGCCGCCGTTGGTAAACCTGTTCTCGGTCTCCGCGTCGCCGGCGCCGGCGATGTCCATCGTCCGCCTCGCGTGGGTCAGTATGCTGTCGCCCCTGCGGCCGTCAGACGAGTGCAGGTACAGGTGTATGATGTCCTTTTCCTCGAAAGTGCCAAACACGCCGTTGTAGGCGTCGGATATGTAGTAGCGGCTGTTCAGCGGGTCGTGTGCCACGGTCTTGGGATGGCAGAGCACGAGGTCTGTCAGCTCGCCCATAACGTGGCGCGGGTAGATGTAGGCGTTGCCGTCAAGGAGCATCAGGCGCACAGCCATCGTCCAGAAGTCAGACGCCGACATCTCGGGCTGCGGCTGTACGGTCAGCAGGTAGTGGAAGACGCTCGCAGTGTCCTCCTGGTAGCGTCCGTCCTTGCGCCGCATATATTGCATCCGCAGGCCGGCGACACTCTCGCTCAGGAGCGTCACGCAGCGGTAGACCGCCGCCACCGCCATCGGGTCGCCGCCAGCATACGGCGAAAACACAGCCACGCCGCCCCCACTTCTCGGAGTGGAGGCGCGCGGCGTGCCAACGTCACCGGCCGCGGCGGTCATCTCGCGGGCAAATAACCGTTTTATGCTATCCCAAATATTTACCATATCCCTCTCACAAAATTACAACAATGTTATACAAAGTGCAAATGTTAATTGGTACATTTGGGCGCATTTGGGCGCATTGTGGTAAAATTATTAGTTTTTTAACAAAAAATTTTTTGGCGCGCAAGCGAAAGTCTTGTGAATCAGGGTTTATCAGGGCTTTTCAGGTGCCAAAAAAAAGGCCGCTCAGCCTCACGGCAAAGCGGCCCAAAGTGCTCTATATATTTAGTTCCATCGTACCGATGAAACACAAACGCCACGTTTGCCCGGGCGTTAATCTGAATTTTGCCGCGTCACTTACGGCGGTGTTGAATTTTCTAAATAGTGACCGTCTGTATATCTTTTGCCAGGCGGCGAAGCCCGGACTTAATCTTTTCAACCTGCTTCTGGCGGGGAACCGACACCCCGCTTGCATAGTGGGCGAGCTGCTTTTGGTTGATGCCTGTAACCACCTGCAAAGCTGCAAATGAGAATATCCCGCGGTAGTAGTCCAGAAGCGTGGCCACATCGAAGTCGTAATAAACTTCATACTCACCGTCGAACACAGGGGGGTATTTGTCTCCGTCCTCCCTGCGCCCCTCAATATAAAAGTCTATACTCTCCCGCACATAGTCCTTGAAGCCGTCCATGTCGCCCGAATAGGCTACCATCCACCCCGGCAGCAAGTCACACACACAGCAGTAGCCGTTTTCCGTGCGTGATGCTTTCATCACAACCTTTTCCATGTTCCAGTATTTGTTATTATTACGCTTTCCCTGTAAGGGGGCAGCAGGCGTGATGCCGCTGCCCTTGTTGAATGTTTCGCGCCTGTGAAATCTGTAGGGGAAATGGGGCGGAGTTTAAAACTCCAGCCCCGACTGTCTTTGGATGCTTTTCAGTAAAAAGCCCCAAATAACGTCGTCTTTTCCACCGTTCACCGTAACAACCCCTTTTTTTGTGGGATGCTTAAACTCTCGGTGGCTTCCCCTGTAGCGGTCGAGCTTCCAGCCGTCTTTGTCCAAATCCCTCAGAATTTTGGAAACCTTTACATTTTTCACAGAACACTATTTTTAAAATTCAACGCTGCAAAGATAGTAATTCTACTATGAATTACAAAACTTTCATGCAAAAAAAAATAAAAAGGAAAAAGCCGCGCTGGGTCAATGCCCGGCGCGGCTTAAAGGGCAACGCCCTGACGGCCTTTCTCCTCACAGCCGTACAGTTTTACCTCTCGTAGGTATAAAGCAGCCCCAAGGTCATTAAAAGCGTTATCGCACCGTCTATCTTGCGGTACTGCGACGCCTTGAGCGGCTTCTTGTTCTCCAGGTTGTCGGTGTCTATCACGCAGTTCTCCAGACAGAACACGTTGATGGGGTTGTCGTTGAACTCAATCTTTGCCGGGTCACTCCACGCCAGCATCTCGAAGCTCTCCACCGGGAGGTTGAAGCTGCCGTAGGTCTGACTGAACGGTGTCAGCACATTCCGCGCGCCGACGGACTTCAGGATGCTTGTCAGCTCCTGCGCCTTGTAGGCGTCGTAGCCTATGCGCACGATGTTCACCACCTTGCTGCGCCTCAGTATGTCCTCGGTTATCATCGCCGTGTCTATCCTCTGCCCCTTGCAGAACTTCAGATACCCTTTCCCGTGCCACAGCCTGTAAAGCTGCTCGTTCGGGTGGCCGCCCAGCGCGCCCTCGGGGAAGTAGTAGTCCGTGTGCGTGTAGAACTTCTTGGCCGCGGACGAGTACACGGTGTAGGACACCGCGCTGAAGTCGTCATGCACTGACAGGTCGAACGCCACGGCGCAGTCCGGGCGGCCCTGCACGCTGTCTATGTCGAAACTGCCCGCCAATTCTTTTGCCTTCTCGTGGGTGAACCACGTTTTCTCGTCATTGACCGCGAACACGTTGAGCAGCTTCGTGCGGAACGCCAGCATGTTCTCCGCCGACAGCTGCGCCGTCTGCCACTCGTTCGCGTAGTAGTCGGGCTGCACGGTTATGCCGAGGTGTGGCTGCACCTTTGCCCACGTCTTCGGGTCGCCCTCCGCATCGTCCACGTCGGGCATGAAGACGGACGCAAACATGGTGTCGCTCTCCGCCTCGCCGCGCAAGACCCTCAGCACGCCGTCCAGCTCGTGGGCGAAAGGGCCGTCCACCACGTCGCTCGCCGTGGTGATGACGATGGTCAGCGGCTCGCGCCTCGGGCCCATCGAGGTGGTGAGCACGTTCTTCAGGTCCGCGCCGTTCTTCCCCGCCGTGTTCCTCGCCTGGGCGTACTCGTCCATGATTACCAGCGACGCGGACAGGCCGTCCTTGGTGTTGGCGTTGGCGGTCAGGCACTGTATCAGACTGTCGCGCCCGCGGCCCTTGAAGGTAATCTTCTCGCGGTTCACCCTGAAATGCCGCCCCCTCGGGTCTATGTCGCACATTATCTTGCGTATCTCGTCAAAGCATATCTTGGCCTGGTCGTAGCTGTTGGCCCCAACGTAGGCCTGGGCGTTGTTGTCGCCGATGAGCATGTCGTAGACCGCCAGGGCCGCGCACGAGGTCGTCTTGCTGAACTTCCGGGGCACAAACAGGTAGGCCGTGCGTGTCAGCCTCCGGCCGTCGGGCAGGGCGAAGCCGTAGATGCTGGCGAACTGGAACGCCTGCACCGGGGTCAGCTTGTACCGGGTGCGACCCCGGAGCCCGGAAAAGCGCAGGGCCTCGTAGAATCGGAAAAAGCTCCTAACCCTGCCCCTCTTCCACTCGTACCTGCAAAGCAGCCGCAGGAAGCGCGCCACCCCCAGTACCTCATACAGGTTGTGCGCCTCGGGCTTGTCGGTCACGCCGAGCACATAGTCGCCGATGCGCCTGTCGGTGCCGGCAAGCGCGAGGCGTTGGCGGTCAGTGTACGCGCCGCGCCACTCTTGCAGCTGCCGCGCGGTGTCGGCCTTCAGCCGCCTGAGCCTGTCTTTCTCCTCCCCCGTCATTCGTCATCCTCCGGCTTAACCGCGGCCAGGAAGTCGTTAAACTCGTCGCTGTCCGCCTTCCGCTCCTTGCTCTCGGTGTTCATGCCAAGTGCCCTTAACGCTTTCTGCCCTTTCTCCAGCAGCTCGATATACAGCTTCTCCTTGGGGTCTATCGTCTTGCGGGCGTTGCCCTCACGGCTGTACTCCACGTTCACGGCTCTGTGCCCGCCCGCCATTATCTCATCGCCCAGTATGTCGGCGCGTACCAGCAGCTTGGCGGTAATATCCACTTGGTAGGTTAATTCGGCCGTGTACTTGCCCTGCTCCTTCAGCAGCTTCACGATATACGCTTTCTTGCTCTTCACCCGGGAGGCTATCTTCCTGCCGTCCTCCTCGGAGGGCGCGGGCGGTGGCAGGGTGGTGGCAACTGGCAACGGGTCGGGTGCCTTTGGCTGCGCCTTTTCGCTGTACCCCCGCTTCTTGCCCTTGGTCTTCAGGTAGAAGATTGTCGCCGTGATGTCGCCCCTGTCAATGGCCTGTATCAGCTTGCTCTCCACAAAGTCAACCTGGGTCTCTGTCACCTCGTCCACGCGCTCGCGGAATGCCGGGTCGGCATTGTACCAGCGGTAGTAGGTGCTGCGCCCTATGCCTGTCGCGTCGCACGCCGTGGATATGATTCCGCGGCCCTGCGCGAGGGCGTCCAAAAACTTCTCTTTCTTCTCTTCCATTCTGTCTTGCTTTTTTATGCTTGTCTTCATGTTTCCTGCCTCACACGCCATCGGGCGCTGTTCCGCTGTTTCCCCCCACGGCCCAAAAAAAAATCCCCGCGTGTGGAAAAAGGGCCGGGCGAGGTTTAGCAGGTGCCCGCCCCCTCTGGAAAAACAGCCCCCGGGGGTTGCTTCGCCATTGGCCTTCCATTCTTTTCCGTTCTCTTCCATTGGCTTTCCATTTTCCTTGGTCATTTCAAGAATTTGTCCGCAAACCTTTTCAGGCGCTCTCCGGCCCTGCTCCTCGCCTGTGCCCTGCCGCACCTGCCCATGTCCGTATGCACCTTGACGTGGCATCTGTGGCACAGGGCCGTGAGGTTGGAGCCGTCGAACATCAGGCGCTCTTTCTCCTGCCGTGACAGGCCGTTCTCAACCGGGATGATATGGTGCACCTCGGTGGCCGCGGCCACAAGGCCCCGCTCCGCGCACCGCTCGCACAGGGGATTGCGGCTGAGCTTGTCGCGCCGCAGCCTCTGCCACCTTGCTGTGTGTATCAGTCTCACATAGTCCCTGTCCTTTGCCATGGCCTCAGTGCTTGTCCTTGTCCGCTGTGGCCGCGCGGTGCTTCCGCACCAGGTAGCTGAGGCTGTCCAGCAGCCCCTGCTGCACGCCCATCTTCCCCGACAGGGCCGCGTCGGCCCGCTCGTCCACGGTGCCCGCGCAAACCAGCTTGTACACCTGCACCGGGTATTGTTGGCCCTGCCTGTGCAGCCGCGCGTTGGCCTGCTGGTACAGCTCCAGGTTCCAGCCGGTGCCGAACCACACGATGTAGTGGCCTCCCCTCTGCATGTTCAGGCCGAAGGCCGTGCTCATGGGGTGGGCCAGCAGCACGTCTATCTTGCCGCCGTTCCACTCCCGCAGCTCCCTCTCGCCCTCGTAGGGCTTGACGGTGTAGCCTTTCAGTCTCCTCAGTATGCGCGCTGCGTCGTGCCTGAACTGGTAGAACACCAGCACATGATTGCCGTTGGCGGCCTCCACTATCTCGGCCAGCCTGTCCAGCTTCTCGCCGTGTATCTCGTGCGCGTCCCCGGCCTCGTCGTACACCGCGCCGTTGGCGAACTGGCTCAGCTTGTTCATCAGCCCCGCCGCGCTGTTGGCCAGTATGCTTGCGCTCTCGCCCGTGTGCCGCTCCTCGAACTCCAGCACCTTCTCCCTCTCGAACCTGTTGTACGCCTCCATCACCCTTGGTGGCAGCGTGACTTTGGCCTCGTGGACAATCATGGCGGGCAGCTGCAGGTAGTCCTTTGCCCGCATGGACAGGCAGATGTCCGAAATCTTGCCCCTGATGATGTCCTCGCACCCTTTCTTGATGTCGCAGCGCACTATCACGTTGTTCCACTTGTGGGTGCTGAAGTAGGTCTCGCGGTACTTGGTGACGCTCCTGCCGAGCCTCTCGCCCATGTCGATGCAGTACATCTGCGCCCAGAGGTCCATCAGGCCGTTCGGCGCCGGCGTCCCTGTGAGCCCCACGACGCGGCCCACTGTCGGCCTGGCCGCGCGCATGGCCTTGAAGCGGTTGCTCTTGGGGCTCTTGAAGCTCGTCAGCTCGTCAATCACCAGCATGTCGAACGGCAGCCGCCCGCCGTACTTGCCGAACAGCCAGACGAAGCTGTCCCTGCCGATGACATAGACGTCGGCCTTTTCGGCCAGCGCCATGTTGCGCTGTTTCTCGGTGCCCGTCACCTTTGCCACCCTTAGGCCGCGCAGGTGGTCCCACTTCCCCGCCTCCTCCGTCCACGTGGTCTCCGCCACCTTCTTCGGCGCCACCACCAGCGCGCTGCCAATCTCGCAGTCGTCAATGAGCCGGCGTATGGCTGTCAGGGTAATGGAGCTCTTGCCGAGTCCCATGTCCATGAAGAGGGTGCAGCAAGGCTTGTCAAGCACCCATTGTATTGCCGCTTTCTGATATTCGTATGGCCGGTATTTCATCTCTCCTCCCTCCATGCGCTAACCAGCCCGTCAACTCCCTGCCGGGTGTCCACGGTGTGTACCTCGTGGCCCATCCCCTCCAGCTCTGCCATCCTTGCGGCCTGTATCTTGGTGGGCTTCCTGCCCTTGCTCTTCAGCTCCACCCACGCCACCCTGCCGCCCGGGAGGCAGACCAGCCTGTCGGGGTAGCCGGCCATGTTGGCGTTTGAGTATTTGAGGCAGACGCCGCCTATGGCCTTGACCTGCCTCGCCAGGTATCTCTCTATCGCCTTTTCCGACACCTCGGCGTGCCGTGTTATGTTCTCCAGTTTCTTCATGACTTGACCTCCTGTTCTTATAATGTTAACAAAGGCAACAAAGTTTTCCCTATATTACGCGTATACGCAGTTACGCGCTTAAATATGCCTGTTTTATATATGTAACTATATTTCTCTATACTTTTTATAATTATTGTTGCTTTTGTTGCTTATATATATATTATACTGATTTTCAGTATCTTAGAAAGCAACAAGGCGGGCAACAAAGTATTTTTCTTTTTGTTGCTGTTGCTACTTTCGTCTTTGTTGCTCTCAATCTTTGGTATAGGGCAACATTGTTGTTGTTGTCGCTTTGTTGCTCAAAGGTTGCTTTCATCTTCTTCTGTTTGCCTGACAAATGCCCTTTGTTTTCCGTATATAGGAAATGTCAAAGTAGGGCGTTTCTGCCAACCTATTTCCTCCAGCGCCCTGTTTACCTTTCGCGCCTCGTACTTGTAGTCCTTGCCTCCGATGTCGCGCCCCATAGCCTCGCAGAGGAACTCCGCGGCGCACACCCTGGTGCGCGTTTCCGTGCCCGCCTCGTCCAGCGGGTCGGGGTTCCTGATGTAGGCCCTGCGGCGGTTCAGGTCCCACGTGCTCCAGTCGGCGGGCAGCTTCATGTCCAGGTAGGCCCTCACCATCCCGGGCAGCGGGTCGTCGCTGTTGTCGTTGAACTCGCCCTGCCTCCTGCGCGCCTCGGCCTCCAGCGCCTCGGGCAGGAACAGCTCCTCGCCGTCCCTGTAGCGCCGCACGGCCTCCGCCCACAGCTGGTCCCTGTCTGCCTCTATTGCCCTCCTGAAGTCGGGGCGCCTGCGGTACTTGGCGTCGACGGGCATCACCCAGAAGCGGCGGTTCCCCGTTTCTCCCTTCAGGAAGTGCGTCTCGTTTGTCGTCCCGCAGAAGACGCACTGGCGCGGGTGCGGCTCCACGGAGGTGCAGTATGCGCCCCTGTACGCGTCCACCTGCTTTGTGATGAACGCCTTGACCTGCTCCACGTCCGACCGCTTGACGCTGCTCAGCTCGGGCAGCTCCACGACCCAGCTGTTCCTCAGCTGCTCCATGCCCCTCGTGCCCTCCATCGTCACGAGGCTGTCGCTGAACCACTCGCCACCCATCACGTTGAAGAGCGTGGACTTGCCGATGCCCTCCGGGCCTGTGACGACAAGGCAGTAGTCGTACTTGCACCCCGGGTCCATCACCCTCGCCACGGCGGCGGCGAAGTGCTTGCGCGTCATGGCCCTGTTCAGCTCGTTGTCCTCCGCACCCACGTAGTCTATAATCAGGCGGTCGAGGCGTGGCACGCCGTCCCACTCCAGGCTGTTGAGGTAGTCGCGCACGGGGTGCCTCCTGTGGCGCGTGACGACCGCCACGAGCGCGTCTTTTATCTTGTCCTTCCCCGTCACGCCGTACTTCTCCTCCATGTACACGCGCAGGTTGGCGTCGTCGGTGTTCCCCCACTGCCTCGCCTCGGGGCACCACGGCAGCCCCCCGTCCACGTGGACGAACCCGCTGAACAGGTTGAGCCACACGCGCCCTTTCAGCTTCGGGTCGTTCTCCAGTATGGCTATGATGTTCCCGGCTGTCGGCCTGATGCTCCCCCTCTTGTCAATGTCGAGGTCGGCCATCCACCCGTCAGGCTCCCCGGGGGCCGCGCCCCCCGCCTCCGCTGTGTCTATGCCGCCGAAGTCGTCCGCGGCCCCCTCGAGCCGCTCCCTCGCGAGCAGCGTCCTGACCCTCCCGTCCCTGGCTGCGAAGTCCTGCATGGCCAGGTATGACGGCAGCCGCGTGCCGTCGGTCACCCTCGTGCCCTCGTCCCTCGCGCTGAACAGGTGGATGCGACAGAGGTCGAAGGCGTTGCAGAGCTGCTTGCTTGCCGGGTCTGTCTCGTGGTTGCTGTAGGCGAACTTGCCGTCATAGCATACCAGCCCCGCCGCCACGCTGCCCTTGGTGTAGGTGTAGCGTCCGTCGTGGGCTGTCTTCTCGTAGACGCAGGGCAGGAACGTGTCTATGGCCTCCTCGATGGTATAGGCACGGCAGAACGCGCCTATCAGGCCGGGTTTCTCCGTCGGGTCCCCCGCGGTCCTTGCTGTCTTGGCCACCAGCTCCCCCTCCCTGCTTGACAGGGGCCACGCGGACACGTCCCGGTAGTTGCGGTACAGGCCGAGGAACTCGTCCACGTCGCACGCCGGGCCGTCCTGGCACTCGAACACAAACTCGCCGTCCCTGCTGGTGCTCGGGTAGTAGAAGAGCCTCGCCAGCTGGTATGTGGTGTCGTCGAACATGTCCATGCCAATCTTGCTCGCTATCATCCGGCAGAGCGGCTCGTACTCGTCGGGGCGCACCTGCCGGCTCAGGGGGAAGACCAGCCTGTAGCGCGGGTTCTCCCCGGTGTGCTTGTGGGTGCTGTACAGCATCGCCGCGAAGCCGAAGTTCATGGCGAACTCGTCCCAGAAGTCCGGCGTGCCGTGGTCGATGTCAAGCGTGGCGACGCTCCTCCACATCACGCTCGCCGTCTTGCGCACCCCGCCGGACAGGTAGCCCCCGACGAAGCCGCCCACGTCCTTGACCGCGCTCTGCTCGTCCTTGCTCATCCTCATGTACTCGCTGACGCTCTCCGCCGTCCGCACCGTCTCGCCGCACCGCTCCACCAGCCGCGCCCATGTCGTCGCCTTGTTCCTCCACTTCCTCGCCATGCGGCTGTGGGCCTCCGCTATGTCTATGGGGAAGTCGTTGCGTAGCTTAATCTGTGCCATGTGTGAGACTGTCTGAGGTTTCCGGCGATAGCTTTTCCAGGACGCCCCTGAAGTATTCGGCGTCCTCGCCGCTGCGCGTCTTGACGGTGACCCCGCGTGTGCCTGTCGCGCCCCCGGGTCTGTGCACCACCAGCTCGAACGGCCGGCGCTCGCCGTCCAGCCGCTCGAAAAGGAGCCTGAGGCCGTCCGCATTGACGGCCCCGGGCACCGTGTGTGAAAATTCTTGTCTTGCCATTCTGTCAAATTGTTATGTCATTGAAATCATTAAATCATTCAGTCATTGCCGCCTTTTCCGCTGGCGCCCGCTCAGTCTTTCAGGTAATACGGCGTGGTGTAGCCCGCGCCTTTCAGGGGCAGGTCGGCGCACCACGGCACCGGCTCCCCGAACAGGGCCTCCACCATCGGCAGTGTCTGGCCCTCCTTGGCCTCCACGACAATCTCGTCGTGGATGTGGAACACCACGTCAAGGCCCCTCTCCTCCGCCCTGAGCAGCACCGTGCCCAGGATGTCGCGCGCGGTGGCCTGCACGATGTTCTCCGTCAGCTTCCCGCCGTATGTCCTCACCTTCCCCCACTTCTTCGTGGTCTGGTCCGTGCCCTCGTACTCTATGATGTCGTGGTCGCCCCGCCAGCCGTCGCCATGCTCCGTGCTGACTTCCGCGCGGGGGTAGCACATCGTCCTGCCGCTCGGCAGGGTGACGAGCAGCGCGCCCCAGCGGTACGCGATTACGATGCCGCGCTGTATGGTCACGCTCCGCCCCGTCTTGATGGCCGCGACAGCCGCCCGCTCCACGGTGCGCCACAGCTTGACGATATGGGGGTTGCTGCCGCGCCACTTGGCCACGATGTCTCTCTCCTCGCTCTCTGACAGGCCCATCCGCTTCCCGCCCATGGCCTCCAGCGCGGCCACGCCGCCGCCGTAGCCCAGGCCCAGCACGGCCACCTTGCCTTTCGCGCGCAGCTCCCCGTTCACGCCGTGCTTCCGCACGGGCACGCCGAACATCTTGCTCGCCGTCTCGCAGTAGATGTCGTGCCCCGCCCTGAAGGCATCCAGCACCCATGTCTCCCCGGCTATCCACGCGATGACGCGCGCCTCGATGGCCGAAAAGTCGCAGACGTGGAACACACGGCCGGGTCTCGCTATGAACGCGGTGCGTATCAGCTCGCTGAGCACCTGGGTGACGTTGCCGTAGTTCATCTCGAACTCGTCCAGGTCACCCCGCCTCACCAGGTAGCGCGCGTCGTCCAGGCCCTCCATGTGGTTCTGCGGGAGGTTCTGCAGCTGCACCAGCCGCCCCGCCCACCTGCCCGTGCGCGCCGCGCCGTAGAATTGCAGGAGGCCGTGCACGCGTCCGTCCTTGCAGACGCATTTCTGCATGGCCTCGTATTTTTTGTTTGAGGTCTTGCCAAGCTCCCTGCGCAGGGCCAGCACTTTCCGCACCTTCGGCCAGTACTTGAACTGCGCCTCGTAGTCGTCCATGTTCTTCTTGCTGAGGCTGTCAACGGTGAACCCGGTGCTCTCCGCGATGAACCGCTTGATTTGCGCGGGGCTGTTCGGGTTGTCAAGCCCTGTGAGCCTCCCGGCCTCCGCGAGCAGCTCCCCCTTGTAGTCCGCGTCAAACCTCGCGGCGTTGTCAACGAGTGCGCGGTCTATCATCACGCCGCGGTCGTTGATGCGCTGGTCTGCCTCGTACAGCCTCTCGTCAAAGTCCGGGACCTCCAGCCTCCTGACCTTTCGCAGGATGGCCTGCTCCACCTCCACGTCGCGTATGTTGTACCTCTTGAACGTCTCCCACTTCTCGGGCGCGTCGTCCGGCATGTGCCGTATGTACGTTGTCACCCCGCCCCTCGTCTGCCTGTTCGGGACGCTGAAGTACCTGATGAGGGCCCTGCCCTCGCTCATCTTCCCGTCCTCCAGCTTGAGCGCCTCGCCGCACTGGGCCAGCGAGAGCGGGAAGCCCATCCGGGCGGCGCGCACCATCGTGCACCGCCACTGGCGCGGGTCCAGCCGGCCGTCCACCCCGAGGTAGGCCCCCAGGCAGATGCGCTCGAAGGTGGCATTGTAGGCGGTCTTTATCACACCGGGGTCGGTCAGTGCGGCCCTTATCCCCGGTGGCAGCTCCTCGCCGCGCGCGAGGTCCACGCACCTCACCGGGCCGCCGTCCGCACTGTATGCGAAGAGCAGCACGGCAAAGTCCCCGGCCTCCACGTATCTGTAGACCCCGCACTCTGCCAGGTCGTTGCTGCTGTATGTCTCAATGTCTATGCCCAGCTCTTTCATCGTTTCACTCTTGTTTATCCGTTGTTTTTCACCACAGTGTCGGCCACAGTGTCGTCACCCTCGTGCGCCTCAGGGCCTCGGCGTAACGCCCGAGCTGCGCCCTCGGCACAAAGAGCCTCTCCACTGCTGTGGAGCTTCCCTTGCCGCTTAGCAGCGAGGCCTTTCTTACGGCCCCTACACAGGCGAAGTCGGCCTTTGGCATGCCATACTCTGAAATGATGACAAGGCCCTCCTGCCCGAGGCACCAGCGGTAGAAGTCCCCATGGTCGAACGCCGCCGTCTCTGTCCCTTTGTCTCCGTAACCCGCCGTCCCTTTATACGGAGGGTCGCAGTAGATGACGCTGTCGGGTTCAATCTCCAGCCGGCGGTAGTCCTTGAAAGTCGTTTCCAGACTTTGCAGACTTTGCAGGCCTTGCCGCAATTCATGCAGCCCGACGACCTCGTTGTAGTCCTTGTCAAGCAGTGGCATGAATGCCTGCATCCTCCGGTAATGCTCCTCGGTCGGAAACGACCATTGTGACCTGCCGAAATAGTGGCCCTCCATCTGCGTGCCGAGCCGCCTCCCGACCTCCCTCTGCGTAAGCCCGGAGGCCTTCAAGGCGCCAAGCAGGTATCGGCGCAGCTCTTCCTCCTGCACCTTGATGTCACCCTCGCACCTTTCGATAAGCCTGTCAAGCTCATCCCGCGTGTATTTCTGCTGTGACAGCCACCAGCGGATGTACAGCCGTCTGTATTCGTCCCCGCGCGTGATGATGTCGGCTCGGCTGCCGTCGGTACCTATCCCCATCTGCCTGAACAGGGAGCAGTCACCGAGCACCCTCGCATGGTGGAGGGCGCGCTTCCACGGCTCTATCTCTCGCGAATACAGGTAGTTGCGTGCCCTGTTGCCGAACGACCAGCACAGCCTTACGTAGGGGTCGCTCTCTTTCAGCCTTTCAAAATCCTCTCTGCTTATCCAGCGTTGCTCGTCCCTGTATTCGCCGCGCACGGCGGCGAGGAAAAGGCGCAGCCCCGCCCCGTCGAGGTCGTTGGCATGGTAGTGCCGGAACCCGCCGAGGAGCAGGGTGGCGTGTGTGATGGCACAGCCTCCCGCGAAGACGTCGTAGAAATGCCCCGCTTTTGGGAAGCTCGCAATGACCTTTTCGGCGATGCCGTTTTTGCTCCCCATGTATGGAACACCATACTGCCTCATGCCATCAGACATCTGTAGCCCTCGTCCGTGAGCCGGGCGAACAGCAGGGCCCTCTCGGCGGCGTCCCTGCAATGCACGCTGATTCGGAGGCACTCGTCCGCCTTGATTTTCGGGGCCTGCCCTGCGCCCCTCCCACTGTCGGGTCTCTTGCTTTCTTCTTTCATCGTCTTGTTTTTTTTTGTTGTTATTCGTCGCCTTCCGCTTTAGCGGCCTTTAACGCTATCGCCGCAGGATAT